>Ga0129315_1000127_pt1 | contig 81727 bp, 74 predicted proteins | sample Cm827metagenome_FD_94432 | JGI IMG/M metagenome (GOLD analysis project Ga0129315, IMG submission 94432) | Eastern black-and-white colobus group fecal microbial communities from Wisconsin, USA - Cm827 metagenome | ecosystem: Host-associated > Mammals > Digestive system > Large intestine > Fecal... | reverse complement strand
GCCTTTGAGGTTGTTGATTGTCGTGGTGTTGCTATTCACGACGCTGTTTTGCGTGATTTTGTTCGTCAGTTCCGTGTCGTCGATGCCAATCGTCAGGCCGTCTTTGTCGACTTTTGTCGTGACGAGGTTCGTCGCGCCTTTGACGGTGACGGTTTCTCCCGCTTTGACGGCGCGTGTACCCGCGGTGCCGTCTTTGAGTGTCCAGCCGCCTTTGAGGGTCGTGATGTCGCCTTGTATCGTCGTGATGTCAGTCTTATTGGAGGTTACTTTCTTGCCCATTGCTTTCAACTGGGCGACGTTCACCACGTCGGTGTCTTCTTCACCGGCAGCGACGTGAATGATTTGGCGGGTTCTGGACCTGTTCCCGACCGAGACCGCACCCAGGGAAAGCTCCTCTGCCATCCCCTTATTTTTAAAGGTTGCCTTGACAGCATCATCCTCCCCCAGGTAGGCTCCCGTATAATCATCCTCATGCCCGGCACGGTCGCTCTCACTATTCCAGCCCAGCGCCACACCGCCCACTACCCTCGCGTACGATTCTGGGCCAATTGTGATTGACCCGTGTTCCATAGCAAGCGCCTCACGACCGATGGCAACAGTATCTCTGAACTTCCCTTTCTTCTCATTGAACCCCTGTATACTCTCGTCCCAGCCGCCTGCGCCTGCCTTTGCTCCAACACCAATGGCTACACCGTCGATGTTTGCAATTGCTTCCGACCCCATACTAACGGCATTTATACCTATGGTTTTTGCCTGATAGCCAATGGCAATACTGTTAGTATTGCCCCTATGAAATCCTGCCGGATTTGTTAGAATTTCTTCCGTATTTGTTGCACTTAGACCGATAGCTATACCATTAGCAAACGGAGCTTTGGCATTCGCCCCGATGGCGATGGCATCTTTACCGGTAGCGCCTTTGTTGTCAAAGTTGCCCAGATTGTCGGCGGAGTTTACCGAGAAATAGTGTACCGACGAGCCGCCTTGCAGGGTTTTGATTGTATTGTTAATCGTCGTGATGTCGTTCGCGTTCGCGGTGACTTTCTTGCCCATGGCTTTCAGCTGGGCGACGTTGACCACGTCGGTGTCGGCTTCACCGGCGGCGACGTTGATGATCTGGCGAGTTCTGTCCCAACGCCCGACCGAGACTGCGCCGTTCCATGGGTCTATTCCATCAGTATTTTTCCCGGTTCCTTTGAAGGTCGCCTTGACGGCGTCATCCGTCCCCAGATAGGCTCCCGTATAGTTTTCCTCGTGCCCGGCACGGTCGCTCAGACTGTATTCTCCCAACGCCACACCGCCCGGATGATTTACAATCGCGGCATAACCGAACGCACTCGCCCCCTGTTGGATGGCACTAGCCCCGGTGCCCACCGCCGTAGTATGCTGGATGACGCGTGTGTCATCGCTATCTTTTAATCCTGCACGTGCACCGGTTCCGATGGCTAGCCCATCTGAATTGGCGAACGCTTTGGCCCCGATGCTGACGGCATTTAGCATTCTGGTAGTTGCCAGCCTCCCGATGGCAATGCTGTTATTACCCTCTTTTATATAGGAATCCGTACCTTCGTAGGGCTTGTTTTCTGCATTATCCCCGATGGCTATGTTCCCAAAAAACGGCGCTTTCGCATTTTTGCCGATGGCGATGGCACCATCGCCGGTGGCGCCTTTGTTGTCAAAGTTGCCGCCACCTGTGGAATTGACCGAGAAATAGTGTACGCCCGACGAGCCGCCGGGGGTCGATGAGCCGGAAAGCTTCTTCTCCAATGCTTTCAGCTGGGCGACGTTTGCTACATCGGTGTCTTTTTCACCGGCGGCGACGTTGACGATCTTGCGGGTGCGCGTGTCGCGACCGACCGATACGACAGAGACGGGTCCTTTATAGGTCGCGGCCACTGCTGTATCCGTCCCCAGGTACGCATTCTTCGAATCCGTTGTCACATATTCACGCTTAGTCTCACTATCCGCCCCCAATGCTACGGAAAATCCGCCATTAGCCTGCGCTCCGAATCCTATTGCGACTGCTCTTCTTGCTCGTGCTGTGCTGGCCATAGTACCTATCGCCAGCGCGTCACGGTGCTCTGCAACCGCACCTTTGCCGATGGCGATGGCATCATCGCCGGTGGCGCCTTTGTTGTCAAAGTTGCCGCCACCTGTGGAATTGACCGAGAAATAGTGTACGCCCGACGAGCCGCCGGGGGTCGATGAGCCGCCGGGGGTCGATGAGCCGGAGAGCTTCTTCTCCAGCGCCTTCAGCTGGCCTAAATTGACCGCGTCGTGGTCGTTGTATGCATCCTTGACATTAGCAATCCGTCGATAGAATTCGCTGTCCTCATCCCCCACGGATACCGCATCGCCATAGGCAACAGAGCCGGTGCCAAGTGCCACCGAATTCGTCCCCATTGACCTTGCACCATGTCCCAGCGCAAGACCGCCACTCGAAACAGCGTTGGAAGAATCACCAATGGCCACTGCAGCACCTGCAGTGGCCCCAGTCTTTGCGCCGGATCCTATCGCGATAGATAACGCTCCTGCGGCATCGGCAAACGGACTGTATTTTTTATCTACAACTTCTCCTTTCGGTCCCTTTCGGTATTCCCCTTGGTAATTAACACGAATATACTCATTGAGAGTTTGTGTAAACTCGGCTGCACGCGCCTGTCCTCTCAGCGCGGACACTGCCCCCCCCCGCGGACAGCGTCTTCTTGTCGTGCGCTCACGGAGGATACGGACGCGCGCAGTGCGGCGAGGCGCAGGAGTTCTTCTTCCGTGAGGGCCGCCGAGGCGGCTTTTTTCGATTTTACCGACTTGGCTTTGTCTTGCTGTGTGTCGGTCACGACGGATGCCGGGTCGGCCGTACTGTCCGCTGCGGCAGCGTCTGCCGCGACCGCCACGGTGCCTGCCATGAGGCTCATCAGTACCGCCGCCGTCAGGGTACGCGAAAGCCCGCCGCGGCCTACCTTGCCGCCGGCGTTGCGCGCAATCTCGGAGACGACGACCCAAGACGAGCGGGTCTTGCTCCATACTGTTTTGTAGATACGATTCATGTGACATCCTCCTTTGGATGGGATTTGTCCGCGCGGACAAGTAATGAATACGGTAAAGCTTTTTCTGTTTCTAATGAAGTAATTATATCATCTATTTGATTATTTTTCTACAAAATTTATATCACGACACCGCAGGCGCGGAGGCTCACGTTGCCGGACGGACCCCTCGGTACACCAAAACCGCTCCGAGAAGCGGTTTTGGTTGCGATGCAGTGTCGCGGTCGTGCCGTTTTGGCTTCTATTGCGGCAAGAAAAAAAGTCGCGTACGCGACTTTTTATGGTTGCAGTATGCGGCGCACGGTTTCCGTATCCGACGCCAATTGTCGGCGGAGTGCGTCCGCACTTGAAAATGTGATTTGCGGGCGGGTATAGGCGACAAAGTCGATATCTATCTCCGCGCCGTACATGTCAGCCTTCATATCGAGCAGGTGCGCCTCTATCCGGCGCTCGCAACCGGCGAAGGTCGGGTTCGTCCCGATGTTGGTCGCGGCGGCATAGCGTGTCCCCCGATAGGTGACCCGGGTGGCATAGACGCCGTCGGGAGGCAGTACACGCCCCCGCGGCGCATCGAGGTTTGCGGTCGGATAGCCGAGCAGGCGGCCGCGGGCATCGCCGTGCAGTACTGTGCCGCTCACGCGCCACTCGCGTCCCAGACACGCGGTGACGGTCGTCATCTCGCCGACACTCAGTGCCCGCCGAATACGGGTACTGCTGATGATTGTATCGGTATCGTCTCGCAGCAGCGGCATCACCCTGACGGGAATGCCGTGTTTTTGTCCGTAGTTCCTTAAGTCGTCGGTATCTCCCGCCGCCCCCGCGCCGAAGCGAAAATTTTCTCCGACGACGATGCCGCGCAGGTCGTAGCGCGCACGCAGGCTACGGATAAAGGCGTCCGGCGATTGTCCCAGTACTTGCCGTGTCGGCTCCAGGGCCACGATATCATGTACCCCTGCCGCATGCAAGAGTGCCTCTTTTTCCTGTTCGGTGATGATACTGCCCGTATAGGCCTGCGGGCGTAAGATGCTGAGCGGCGATACCGTAAACGTCACCGCCACGCAACGGCACGCATATTCTCGCGCCAGCTCGAGTGCGGCCTCAACGACCGCGGCGTGGCCGCGATGCATGCCGTCAAAATTGCCGACGGTGATGACGGCGGGGATTCGTGTTATCGTATCCATACTTTGTGCGGTTGCCACTCCTTTGTGTCTTCATCATAGCAAGCGATGCCGATACATTGCCCGTTTGCCCAGACGGCCGCCGGCGATGGCACGGACGGCGCGGATATGCGCTTGCCGCAGGCAAAATCCGCCCGTTGCGCGCTTGTCAGCTCGAGCCGGGGCATGTGTCCCAAGACGGTTTCTATCGGGCGGCAGGCGGCGGTCGGGTCGGCGGCGATTTCTTCCCATGTCAGTGCCGTCTCCACCGTCCAATACGGGCCGATGCGACTCCGCAGCAAGAAGGACATCGCCATGTCCGTACCGAGTGACTGCGCCCAATCACGCCCGAGTGCACGGATATACGTCCCCGCCGAGCAGGTAATCGTCGCGGTCAAGTAGGGCGGCCGCCAATCAATATCCTCGACAGCGTCAATGCGTACCGTTCGCGCGGGCAGTACCGGCGGCTCTTGCCGTCGCGCCAATTCATAGGCCTTGCGGCCGTTGACTTTGACGGCGGAATACGCCGACGGCCGCTGCTGTATCGTCCCGATATACGCCTGTACCGCCTCCCGCCAATCCGCGGTCGTGAGCGGCGGCGGCGCGGCGGCGCGGGTCACCGTCCCCGAGGTGTCCTCCGTGTCCGTGGCGATGCCGACAATCCATTCCGCGATATACGTCTTCGGCTCACTCGGCATGTACTGAATCAAGCGTGTCGCCCGTCCGACAAAGACCGGCAAGACACCGGCCGCCAGCGGATCGAGTGTCCCGCTGTGGCCGACTTTTTTGACACCGGTGACACGACGGACAAAGGCCACGGCATCATGGGAGGTCATGCCGGCGGGCTTGAGGAGATTAATGACGCCGTCCATCACGCGTCCACGCGACGGCGACCGGCATCACCGTACTAATCGTATCGGCGAGTGATTTCCACACCGTACAGCCGGCCGCACGGATATGCCCGCCGCCGCCGAACTCCGCCGCCAGCGCGCTCACATCCACCGCCGTTTTGGAACGGAAACTGACGTACGTCTTTTCCGGCTCGGCGTACTTAAACTGCAACGTCACCTCGACGCCTTCGATATTGCGTGCGAGCTCGAGGTAGGTATCGACATAGTCGCCGCCCGCTGCCATCGCACCGGCATCCATGGTGATGGCGGAGAGGGCGCCGTCCGCCTCAAGAGTGAGCGTCGCCATAATCTGCGGCAACACCCGGAGCGCCGCCGGCGGTAATTCTTCCGTGCGCTGTGCGACTTCGGCCTGGTCGGCGCCGCGCGCCAGCAATGCCGCCGCCATCCGCATCGTCTTCTCCGTAGTATTGGCATACTTGAAGAATCCGCAGTCGGTCGCAATCGCGGTATACAGTGCCTGTGCCATCGTCGGCGATATCTCCCAGCCCCATTCCAAAAACAGCTCCGTCAGGATTTCCCCGACGGCCGCCGCTGTCGCATCGAGGTACAGTTCATCGGCATAGCCGGGATTGGAGATGTGATGGTCGATATTGACAATCGGCACGGCGGGCCAAGGCAGCTCACCCGCACGCTCGGCCGTGCTCAAATCCATAAAGAGCACCGTATCGTACGCCTTGTCGGGTATCGTCGAAACAATCTCCGCCGCGCCGGCGAGGTAGTGAAACTTCGTCGCGACGTCATCGGCAATCAGCGCGTCCGCGATGACACCCCGCCGCCGCAAGGCTTCGGTCAGCGCCAGTACCGAGCCGATACAGTCGCCGTCCGGCTTGATGTGGCCGACGACCAAGGCCGCCTTCGTCGCTTCCAAGCGCTGCCGCAGTGCCGCACGGTCAAGCATCGTCGCCATGGTCATCCTCCGTCCGTTTCAGCGTCTGCAGTACTTCCTCAATCCGACTGCCGTACGCCACCGATTCATCCACCGCAAAGTGAATCTCCGGTGTATACCGCACCTGCAGCACCTCACCGATTTTACTGCGGACAAAGCCCCGCGCCGACTCCAGTGCCTGCATGGAGGCCGCCTGTTCCTCCGGCGTCCCCATCAAACTCACATAGACCGTCGCCTCGCGCAAATCTCCCGTGACGCTGACATCGGTCACCGTGACAAATCCGAGCCGCCGATCTTTCAGCCCGTCGAGCAGCAGTTTGCCGATTTCCTGCTTGATAAATTCCTGCATTCGTTCCACACGTATCCGCGGCATAGTTTCCCTCCTTATTCCAGCGTTTGCTCGATTTCTTCTTCCGTAAACGCTTCGATGATATCGCCTTCCTTGACATCGCGATAGCTTTCAATCGAAATCCCGCATTCATAGCCTTCCGCGACTTCCCGCACGTCGTCTTTGAAACGGCGCAACGACGCGATTTGCCCTTCGTGGATGACAATGCCGTCGCGAATCAGGCGCAGCTGCGCCGAATTGGTCATCTTGCCTTCCGTCACATAGGAACCGGCGACAATGACCTTCGGTGTCGGGATGACTTGCCGTACTTCCGCACGACCGAGTACCAATTCGCGGAACTTCGGTGCCAGCATCCCCTGCATCGCCATCTTGACATCATCAATCGCATCATAGATGACCCGATATGTACGCATGTCCACTTGTTCCGCTTCCGCGATTTTGCGGATGTGGGAGTCCGGACGGACATTGAACCCGATAATCAAGGCATTGACGGCGGCCGCCAGCATGATATCCGACTCGGTAATCGCGCCGACCGCGGCATGGACGATATCGATGCGCACCTCGTCATGGGTGATGCTTTCCAGCGATTGGCGAAGCGCTTCGACCGAGCCCTGTACGTCCGCTTTGATGATGATGTGCAGGTTTTTAAGCTCGCCTTCTTTGATTTGATTGAACAAATCGTCCAAGGTGACTTTTTGCTTGCGATTCTGTTCTTCCACTTTATGCTTAGCCAAGCGTTTTTCCGCAATGGTGCGCGCCCGGCGTTCATCCATCGCGTAAATGATTTCGCCCGCTTCCGGTACTTCACTCAAGCCGAGAATTTCCACCGGCGTCGACGGTTCCGCTTTTTTCAGCTGTTCACCCTTTTCGTTTTGCATGGCACGGACACGGCCGAATGCCGTCCCCGCCAGCAGGCCGTCACCGTTGTGCATCGTCCCGTTTTGGACGAGCACCGTGACCACCGGCCCGCGGCCTTTGTCGAGTTCGCCTTCGACGACGACACCGACCGCCGCCCGGTTCGGGTTGGCTTTGAGCTCGAGTACTTCGGCAATCAGCAGGATATTGTCCAGCAAGTCGCTGATGCCGTCGCCTTGTTTCGCGGAGACCGGTACCATGATGACATCGCCGCCCCATTCTTCCGGCAACAAGCCGTGTTCTGCCAGTTGCTGTTTGACGTGGTCGGGGTTGGCCGACGGTTTGTCCATTTTGTTAATGGCCACCAAAATCGGCACGCCCGCCGCCTTGGCGTGATTAATCGCTTCAATCGTCTGCGGCATGACACCGTCATCGGCCGCTACGACCAAAATCGCAATATCCGTGACCTGCGCCCCGCGTGCCCGCATCGCCGTGAAGGCCTCATGGCCCGGGGTGTCGAGAAAGACGATTTTATTGCCCTGATAGCGAATCTGATACGCGCCGATATGCTGGGTAATCCCGCCGGCTTCACGCGCCGTCACATTCGTCTTGCGGATGGTATCCAAGAGCGATGTTTTCCCGTGGTCGACATGCCCCATGATGGTGACGACCGCCGGACGCGGGAGCAAATCCTTCGGATCGTCGATGATTTCTTCGACTTCCGTTTCGTCTTCTTCCGGCTCCATGTCGGTCAGGGTAATGCCGTAATCATCCGCCAAATACTCGATGGCGTCCCGATCGACTTCCTGATTGATGGTCGCCATAATGCCGAGCATCATCAAGCGCTTGATGATGTCGCTGACTTCCCGTCCGAACAGCTCCGCCAGTTCCTTGACCGTCACGGACGGCGGCAACGCGACTTCGGTCGGCAATTCCGCCGGCGTCCGTTCGGCCTGGCGATTCTTGGCCGGGCGTTTCGCCTTGCGAATCGACTGCGCCAGAAGCGACGAACTCTTGCCCTGTTTGCGTCGATCGTCCTGCGCGCGACGGTTTTTGCCGCGGCGATTGCGGTCACGCCGCTCGTTACGACGATTGTCGCCGCCCTGCCGCGACGATTCCGACGCCGGTGCGGCGGTATTTGCGCGCTCGCGTTTCGGATTGGTGCGCGCCGGTTTCTCCGCGTCACGTCGCGCGTCCTGTTTGTGCGCGTCTTGTTTGCGCGTATCCTGTTTGTGCGTATTCTGCTTGTGCGCGTCTTGTTTGCGCGTATCCTGTTTGTGCGCATCTTGCTTGCGCGCATCTTGCTTGTGCGCGTCTTGCTTGTGCGCATCCTGTTTGTGCGCATCTTGCTTGCGCGCATCCTGTTTGTGCGCATCTTGTTTGTGCGCGTCTTGTTTGTGCGCATCCTGTTTGTGCGTATCTTGCTTGCGCGCATCTTGCTTGCGCGTATCCTGTTTGTGCGCGTCGTGGGGCGCGTCCTGCCGACGCGGCTCCTGTGCGCGGGCTTGTTTTGCCGGCGGCTGCGGCTTTTCGATGCGCCGCCCTTTGCCGTCGATGAGATATTCTTCTTTCGGTTTTCCCGACTGCTGATCAAATCGTACCGTCCGCGCCGGACGAGGACGACGATGTCTCTTCTCCTGTCGGGCAGCCGGTGTCACCGTTTTCGTGTCGCTTGTCGTATGTGCCGCCTTGCTTGCCGTGGCGGTGCGCTGCCCTGCCGACGGTTTTCCCCATGCCTGTTCGATGATGTTCCTGTCTCCTTCGCTCACGCCGCTGCTCGCTTTCTTGTCAATCTGATGCGCTTTCAGCACGGCGAGCAATTCACTGCTTGATTTCCCGTATTCTTTTGCTAAGTCGTATATCCTCATGCGCGAACCTCCTTACTCTTTCGTCTTTGCGATAATCGCATCCGCAAGTCCTTTGTCCGTGACCAATACCGCCGCCCGCTGCGCTTTTCCGATGGCCGCGCCGAGACTGCTTTTGGTACCGAACGAGCAGAGCCGTATGCCTTCCCGATCCGCCAAGTGGGTATACCGCTCCCGATTGTTTTTTGCGCAGTCTGTCGCCAAGATGAGAAGCTCCCCCTCACCTCGCCGCAGACCGGCCACCAGCGCCGTATCGCCCGATACCGCTTTGCCGGCGCGCTGCGCAATGCCCAGCAGGGACTGTGCGGCCTGCTGCTGACGTGCATTCATGACAACATCTCCGTCAATGCCCGATAGATGTCCGGGCTGACCTTCTGTTTGAGCGAACGTTCCAATCCGTGCGCGGTATAGGCTTTCTCCAAGCAAGCGGCCGTCGGGCAAATATAAGCACCGCGCCCCGCCGCCTTCCCCGTCCGATCGATTCCGATTTCGCCGGTCGGTGCCGCCACGACACGAACCAGTTCTTTTTTCGGCTTCATCTGTTGGCAGCCGACACAGCACCGCAGCGGAATTTTACGCGTTTTCATAATCCGCTTCCGTTTCCGTAACCGTATCGGCATCCTCCGGCGAGGCCGCCATCATTTCCGCATCGAGATCAAATTCGTCTTCTTCGTCGTAGAAGTCCTCAAATCCTTCTTCCGATGCCTGCGATTCACTCTTAATATCAATTTTCCAATTGGTCAGCTTGGCCGCCAGACGTGCATTTTGACCGGCCTTGCCGATGGCCAGCGAGAGCTGGTAATCCGGCACGATGACATGAGAGACTTTGCCTTCTTCCCACACACTGACCGAGATGACTTTGGAGGGACTGAGGGAGTTGGCGATATAAAACGCCGGATCTTCGTCCCAACGTACGATGTCGATTTTTTCATTATGGAGTTCATCCACGATATTTTGGACGCGCTGCCCTTTCGGTCCGACACAGGCGCCGACCGGGTCGATATTGCCGTCAACGGCAGTGACGGCGATTTTCGAGCGCGAGCCGGCTTCCCGAGCGACCGATTTGATTTCGACCGTACCGTCATGGATTTCCGGCACTTCCAGTTCAAACAGACGTTTGAGAAGTCCCGGATGCGTCCGCGACAGAATAATCTGCGGTCCCTTGGATGTCTTTTTGACTTCGACGATGTAGCACTTGAGGCGCATTTTCGGTTTGTAGCGTTCTCCGGGAATTTGTTCCGTCTGCGGCAATATCCCTTCCGTCTTGCCGAGGTCCGCGTATACGGTTTTGGTATCGACACGCCCGATTTGGACGGTAATCATTTCTCCCTGGCGATGGGCAAATTCTTCATAGACCGCATTGCGCTCCGCCTCTTTGAGCCGCTGAATCAATACTTGCTTGGCCGTTTGTGCCGCCATCCGTCCGAAACTTTTCGGTGTGACGTCTTGGTAGAGACTGTCGCCGACGGCATACGACGTGCTGATTTTGCGCGCCTCCTCGAGCGTAAGCTGCATCTCCGGGGCGGTGACCTCGTCCACCACTTCCTTCAAGGCCCGAATCGCGTACACGCCGGTTTGGCGATTGATTTCGACGACAATATTGCCTTGCGTGCCCGTCTCCCTTTTGTACGCGGTCAACAGTACCGCTTCCAACGCCTCAAAGATGACCTCTTCGCTGAGTCCTTTCTCGGTTTTCAGCACCCGGACGGCCTGTAATAATTCTTCACTGTTCATCATGACTGACCCTGATTCCTCCTGTCAAAATTCCACGTGCAACCGCATCTGCGCCAGTTGCGAGTTGTCGAGCAAGATTTCCCCGTCATCCGTCAGCAGGCGGATTTGACCGTCATCCGTCACCCCGTTCAAGACCGCGGTAAATTCTTTCCCGAGCGCCGTCTTCGCAAACAGTTTGACGTCGACCTTTGCGCCGGCAAACCGCCGCATGTCTTTTTCTTTTTTGATGACACGGTCGATTCCCGGTGAGGACACTTCAAGTAAATAGTTGTCCCGAATGATATCTTCCCTGTCCAGCAATTCACCGAGCGCTTCACTGACTGCTTGGCAGTCATTCAAATCGACACCGCCTTCTTTGTCGAGATACACCCGCAAGATGCTATCATGCGCGCGGATATACTCCACATCGACGACCTCCATACCGTGCGCGGTCGCCAGCGGTTGTGCCAACTGCTCCACACGTGCCGCTATACTTGTCTGCCTCATCATTCCCTCCTTACCTGCCGCTGTCGGGGACCTGTCCCCATCATAAGAAAAAGTGAGCCGCAGCTCACTCCCTCCATTTCACCTGAATTATATATACAGTATATCATTACTTGACCGCCCGCGCAAGTCACTGTGCCGACAGACGCTCCATTACCGCCGGCAAACGCTCCGCCAGCACGTGCCGCCAGGCCTCGACGGTATCGGCATCCAAGTCGTGTATCATCCCCGGCACCCGCCGATGACAGGTCTCCGCAAAAAACTCGTCGCGAAAGGTATTGTAAAACAGCAGGACACCGTATTCGTTGGCCGCATCGGCATACAGACCGACCACATAGGAACCGTTCAGTCCCTCAATCGGTGCGGCGGGATGAATCTTACGCTCCAAGATGCCGCACCGGTCGGGCAACAGTTCCTGCCATTCATACGTATCCAGATGCAAATCCGCCACAGCCCGCGGCAGATGTAGCGCCGGCTCGATGAAGCGCGCGGTGACGCGTGTCACAAACTCGGCCGCCAGCGCCTTGCCGAAGGCATCGCCGTCACCGAGCAAAAACTGCAACTCCGTCCAGACGGCGACACCGATATCGTACTTGACGACAAAATCCTGCGTCTCCTCTTGGAAAAATCCCTCGATGCGCCAATTCCGTTTCGCCTCTTCATAGCGAAAAAAGATTCGGTTTGCGGCATCCTCTTCCGTCAGGTCGCAGCGCACAAATCCGCCGATTTGCGCCGGTAAAATCGTATCCAACTGCCACTGTGTCGGCCACTGCCGATAGGTTTCCGTATCCATAGTCCCTCACTGCCAATGTATTCGATATGCTTCCTCGCGGCCGGTCACCGATTTGACAAACTCTCGTGTCTCCGGAAAGGGTATCGCTTCGACCGACAAAGGTACATTTGCCGCTTGTGCCGCTTCGAGCCAATCCTCTACATGCCCGTGACCGGCATTGTATGCGGCGAGTGCCATCTCCGGCGAAGTAAACCGCGTACGCAGGTACCGCAAGTACCATGTCCCCAGCCGAATATTTTCCTCGGGGTCACGCAAGTCATGCACCTGTGTGCCTTGCTGCTCCGCCACCCATGCGGCCGTATCGGGCATCAACTGCATCAGACCGACCGCCCCGCGCGGTGACTCCGCATCAGGGGTAAATCGGCTTTCCGTGTAGATGACGGCCGCGACCAACTCCGGCGGCAATTCGTTGCGGTACGCATAGCGCGTAATCAGCTCACGATATTCGACGCGATACCACCACGTATGATCCAAGTAGTCATTCCCGCCGCACCAAAACCACAGCACCCATGCCGCCATGAGCCAGCAACCGACATGCCGCCTATGTCCGTTTCGTCTGTTCACGCGCCTTCTCCCGATATGTCTTCACCAGTGCCTCCACCTGTGCATATAACTGCTCCAAACTGCCGTTATTGTCAATCAGCTCGTCGGCGGCCGCTTCTCGCCGCGAGGCATCAATTTGTGCCGCCAAGCGCAACCGTGCCGCCTCGGGCGTCAGCCCGTCGCGCGCCTGCAAGCGCTCTATTTGTCTCTCCGGACGGGCGCGTACGACCCACACCGCATCGACTTTATCCTGCCAGCCGATATCGACCAAGAGCGGCACATCCCAGACTATCAGCGACTCTCCGCGCGCACCGGCCGCATCGCTTTCCGCTTGCAAGTACTTCCAAATCGCGGGATGCATGAGCGCGTTCAGTCGTCGGCGGGCCTCGGGGTCGTCAAAAATCCGTCGCGCCGTCGCCGGCCGATCCAGTGTTCCGTCCGGTGCAATCAAGTCCGCGCCGAGTTCTTTCCCGATTTGCTGTAGCAAAACCGTCCCCGGCGCGACCACCGCCCGCGCCGCCGCGTCCGCATCGGCGACGGGTACGCCGTGTGCACGCAGCCACGACGACACCGCACTTTTCCCCGACGCGATTCCGCCTGTCAATCCGATAATCATCATTCACCTACCGCTGGCAATGCGGACAATAGACTGTCGTCCGCCCGCCCAATCGCACTTTGGCCAGCGTCGCACCGCAGTGCCGACACGGTGCGCCGCCACGGCCGTATACCTGCAAGTATCGGACATTATCCCCGCGCGCCCCCGTACTGTCCCGATAGTCGCGAAAGGAAGTACCGCCGTGCGCCAGCGATGCCGCCAACACATTACGCACCGATTCGCATAACCGCCGGCACGCGTTTTTGGATAGATTCCGCGCCGGTCGTGTCGGGCGAATCCCCGCCGCAAACAAAGATTCATCCGCATAAATATTACCGATACCGGCCACGATTTCTTGATTAAGCAGCACCGTTTTAATAGCGGCCGTTCTGCGCCGTGTCACCGTATACAAGTACGCCGGTGTCCAGTCCTGTCCCAGGGGCTCCGGGCCGAGTTTCGTCAAAGGCGGCCAGGCCGCGGCCGCCTCTGCAGTCAGTACCGTCACCGAGCCGAATGTCCGTACATCGCGAAACACCAATTCGGCACCGTTATCCAACCCGAACCGTACGCGCACATGGCTTCGCACGACCGGCGTCGCATCATAGAGCAAGGCGCCCGTCATGCGCAAGTGTACCAGCAAAGTATGCGCCTTGTCCGTATCCAACAGCAAGTACTTCCCGCGCCGCCGCACACCGGTAAACACTTCGCCGCAGGGTGCCGATAAGGCAGCCGTCAGATTACGGAACGCCTTCGCCAGTGTCACCGTACAACAAACGACCTGCCGCCCGGGCAGCACGTCCGCCAGCTGGCGGCGGATGACTTCCACTTCCGGTAACTCCGGCATTACTTCGCCGCCTCCCAATTATGTCCGTAATGGACGTCGACCGCCAGCGGCACGTCCAAGGCGGCGGCATTTTCCATACAGCGTGTCACGATGGCAGTCACTTCCTCGCGCTCGGACTCGCAAATCTCCAAGACCAATTCATCGTGTACCTGCACCACCATCCGACTTTGTAAACCCGCCATATGCAATGCCCAATACACCCGATTCATCGCGATTTTGATAATATCCGCCGCCGTCCCCTGAATCGGGGTATTCAGTGCGGTCCGTTCCGCAAAGGAGCGGCGATTGAAATTACGGCTGTGGATGTCGGGCAGTTGCCGTACGCGTCCGAACAAGGTTTCTACCTGTCCGGCTTCCCGTGCGGTCGCCACGATATGTTCCATAAACTCATGCACTTTCGGATACCGTGCCAAATACTTGTCGATATAGGCTCCCGCCTCGGCGCGGGTGATTCCCAAATCCTGCGCCAAGCCGTAATCGCTGATGCCGTAGATGATGCCGAAATTGACGGCCTTGGCATGCGAGCGCTGGGCATCCGTCACATCCTCGGGCGCGATATGCAGTACTTCCGCCGCCGTCCGCCGGTGAATATCTTCGCCGTGCAAAAATGCCGCCTGCAATCCCGCATCGCCGGAGACATGCGCCAAAATCCGCAACTCGATTTGCGAATAATCCGCAGACAAAAATCCGTCATATCCTGCCCCGGGTACAAAGATAGAGCGAATCCGCCGCCCTTCTTCCGTCCGAATCGGGATGTTTTGCAAATTCGGATCCGAACTGCTCAAACGCCCCGTGGCCGTCACCGTCTGATTAAACGAAGTATGGATGCGATGCGTTTGGGCATCAATCAAGTTTTCCATCCCGTCCAAATAGGTCGATACCAACTTGGTGAGCGTCCGATATGTCAAGACTTGCGATACCACGGGATGGGCATCCCGCAATCCTTCCAGCACCTCGGCATCGGTCGAATAACCGGTTTTCGTCTTTTTCGCCGGCGGAAGTCCCAGCTTGTCAAATAAAATTGTCCCCAGTTGCTTCGGACTGAGTATCGTAAACGGCTCGCCGGCCGATTCATAGATATCCGTCTCCAGCTGCGCAATCCGTCCTTTGAGCTCGTCACGAATCGCGGCCAAGCGCGCCGTATCGACACCGATACCGCAACGCTCCAGCGCGGCGAGAACCTGCACCAACGGCATCTCGATATCCCGATACAACGCCGCCAGTCCCGCGTCCGCCAGCGCTGTCGCCACCGGCTCGTCCAGCGTCTGCAGCGCTCGTGCGGCCTGCAACAGAGATTGCCGTTCGTCGGCGGTCTCCGGCAAGGCGACGCCGAATTTCTCCGCAATATACGACAGGGGGTACGCTGTCCGCGTCGGCTCAAGCAAGTAGGCCGCAATCGCGACATCCTGCACATCGGCTACCGACAGCGCCACGCCGCCGACGGCATACAGCATTTTAGCCTCTGTCGTCACGACATGCAATTCCGACGCCAACACGGCTTCGATTATCTCTCCTGCCCGCGCACCGTCCCAGTAGTACATCGTATCGCCGGCGGCGACCGCCAATCCTTCGCACACCACATGCGGCACGCGTCCGCTCACCTGTATGGCGACGGCAATGCTGTCCCACGCAGCGACGACTTGCGCATCGGCGTTTCCCACATACGTAATCGTTTCTACCGGCGCGCTCTCTGCCGGCAACGCAAATAAATTCCCCGCCGTCGCGACCAATCCCGCCTGCTCCAACTTACTCAATACCTGCTGAAATCCCAATCGACGGAACAGATCTTCCACTTCCGCCGGACGCGCCTGCGGTATCATCTCTTCCCAGTCAAATGTCAGCGGCACGTCCCGCTCGATAGTCGCCAGCTCCTGCGACAAGTAGGCGCTGTCCCTATGCTCCCGCAGTCGCTCTTGCAACTTCGGTCCGCGGATTTCGTCCAGATGCGCATACACTGCATCCAAATCGCCGTACTCCGCCAGCAATTTTTGGGCGGTCTTTTCCCCGACGCCGGGCACACCGGGAATGTTGTCGGATGCATCGCCCATCAGTGCTTTCAAATCGACGACTTGCGCCGGTGTAATCCGATAGACTTCCTCGACACGGTCCGCCGTCATCGTCTCCATTTGGGTGATGCCTTTTTTTGTCAAATAGACCGTCGTATTGTCATCGACCAATTGCAAGGTATCCCGATCACCCGTGACAATCGCCACGCGGTACTTCCCTGCCGCCGCCTTGGCCAATGTGCCGATGAGGTCGTCGCCCTCATAGCCTTCCTGCTCGTAGCGTGCAATTCCCAGCGTGGTCAATACTTCGCGAATGAGCGCAAACTGCGGCACCAAGTCCTCCGGCGCGTCGGGACGATGGCCTTTGTAATCGGCGTATTTTTCATTCCGAAACGTCACCCGTCCCCGATCGAACGCGACGGCAATCCTGTCCGGGCGAAGCTCTGTATACAACTTGGCCAGCATCAACAAAAATCCGTAGACCGCATGCGTCGGTACCCCCTGCGGTGTCGACAGCGGCGGCAAGGCGAAAAACGCCCGATATAGTAAACTGTTTCCGTCAATCAGGACTAATTTTGGTGTCATAGTTCCTCCTTATTGCTATATTATAGCATACCCGCCGCTGCCCGCATTTCCGTTTTGCACCGCCGTGCGTTACAATACACCTATGAATATTACTTGGACCGTTACCGCCGATGAAGCGGGATTTCGCCTTTCTCGGCTGCTGAAAGAGCGCGGCTATTCGCTATCGCAACGCCGCCGTCTGCGCCGTCTCGCGCGCATCACCTGCAACGGCATGCCGGTGACATGGGATGCGATTATCCGTCGCGGCGACACGGTCGTCCTCAGTTGGGACGACCCGCAACCGCTTCTGCCATGGCGAATCCCGCTCGATATCGTCTATGAGGATAGCGATTTTGTAGTTGTGAGCAAGCCCGCCGGTATGCTGACTCACGCCACGGCGCAAGAACGCCGGCATACGCTGCTGCATGCACTGCAAGCCTACTTGGACGACACGCGCGGCCAAACCCGCCCGCATCCGATTCATCGCCTGGACAGGCAAACATCGGGCCTGCTCATCGTCGCACTCAACGCCAAAGCGCAACATGATTTCATGCAACGCGCCTTCGCCGGCCTCGAGCGTCACTACGAAGCAATCGTCACGGGATATTTCCCGGCGCCGTTGGCGGACATTCGACTGCCGATTGCACGGAAAGAGGGCAGCATCATCGAGCGTGAGGTCAATCTGACGCGCGGACAGACGGCACGCACCTATATTCGCCGTATCGCAGCTAGGCCGTCCGCCTCCCGCTTGCAACTCTCGTTGGCAACCGGACGTACGCATCAGATTCGCGTGCATCTGGCCCATCTAGGCTATCCGCTTTTAGGCGACGACCTCTACGGCGGCCACCGTGACCTGATTGCAAGGCAGGCCTTACACGCCTTTGCGCTCACCTTCACGCACCCGTATACCGGTCTGCCGCTCCATGTGACAGCGCCCCTTCCCGCCGATATGCAGACACTGATCAATCGGCTGGCCTTGTATGCCCCCGCCTGAACGCATACGATTTTTGCACACAGAAAAAGAGTCTACCGTACGTTGCCCGTACCGTAGACCCTTTTTCTATGTCGTATTGCTGCTCTTACTTCGTTCCGAAAATGCGATCGCCGGCATCCCCCAAGCCCGGCACGATGTACCCGTGGTCATTCAGATGGTCATCGAGTGCCGCCGTGTAGATTTCCACATCGGGATGACTTTCATTGACGACACGCACGCCTTCCGGCGCTGCCACGATACACATCAGTTTAATCGATTTCGCACCTTTTTCTTTGAGCAACGTAATCGCCGCTGCCGCCGAACCGCCTGTCGCCAACATCGGGTCAGTGATAATAAAATCACGCTCGGTAATATCCGAGGGCAATTTACAATAGTATTCGACCGGCTTCAACGTCGCCGGGTCGCGATACAAACCGACATGTCCGACCCGTGCCGTCGGAATGAGGCTGAGCATACCGCCGACCATGCCGAGGCCCGCCCGCAGAACCGGAACAATGCCGACCTTTTTTCCCGCCACACGCTTGCCGACTGTTTCGCCGACAGGCGTCGTCACCGCGACATCTTCCAACGGTAAGTCGCGGGTAATTTCATAGCCCATCAGCAGGGTGATTTCTTCGAGCAATTCACGGAAATCTTTAGAGCTTGTCTCCTTTGCCCGCAGCAGGGTCATTTTGTGTTGAATTAACGGATGATTCAATACATGAATGTTCATTGCCAGCCTCCTCATTCATACAGCGGATATGCCCGACACAAGGCCGCTACCCGCTCTTTTGCCGCCGCCCGGACGGCCGCATCCGCCGGCGCGCGCAGTACATCTGCCATAATCGCTGCAATCTCACGGAAATCCTCTTTCCCCAGGCCGCGCGTCGTCAAGGCCGGCGTGCCCAGCCGAATGCCGCTCGTGATAAACGGACTTTGCGTCTCAAAGGGTATCGTATTCTTATTGCAGGTAATTCCGATTTGGTCCAATACCTGCTCCGCCTCCTTGCCGGTCATCCCCAACGAGGTGTGCACATCCACCAGCATGAGATGATTGTCCGTCCCGCCGGTCACGATGCGCAACCCGTGCGCTTGAAGCGCTTCGGCCAAGACTTTGGCGTTGGCAACGACCTTGCGCGCATAGTCTTTGAACGTCGGCTGTAACGCCTCACCGAAGGCGACCGCTTTCGCCGCAATCACATGCATCAACGGCCCGCCTTGAATGCCCGGGAAAATGGACTTGTCGATTGCTTTGGCGTATTTTTCTTTGCACATAATCAATCCGCCGCGCGGTCCGCGCAGTGTTTTGTGTGTGGTCGTGGTGACGACATCCGCTACATCCACCGGATTCGGATGCAGTCCGGCCGCTACCAGTCCGGCAATATGCGCCATATCTACCATGAAAATCGCATCCACACTGTGCGCAATCGCCGCCATCCGTTCAAAATCGATGATACGCGAGTAGGCACTTCCGCCGCCGATAATCAGTTTCGGCCGGGTTTCTTGCGCGATTCGCTCCATTTCCTCATAATCGATGCGCTCCGTACCTTCCTGTACCCCGTACGGCACGATGCGGAAATAGCTCCCCGACACGTTGACCGGACTGCCGTGCGTCAAGTGACCGCCATGCGCCAGATTCATCCCCATAATGGTATCACCGTACTGCAACAGCGCAAAATACACGGCAAAATTGGCCTGTGAGCCGGAATGCGGTTGGACATTGACGTACTCCGCGCCGAACAATTCACGGGCACGGTCTTGTGCCAAGCGTTCCACTTCATCGACAAATTCACAGCCGCCGTAGTAGCGTTTACCGGGGTATCCTTCCGCATATTTGTTGGTCAGGACACTTCCCTGCGCTTCCATCACAGCCTTGCTGACGAAGTTTTCCGACGCAATCATCTCCAATTTGTGTTGCTGCCGTAATTTTTCCGACTGCATGTATTCGTACAGTGTCGGATCTTGTTGTTGGATGGTATTCATGTTGTCCCCTTTCTTTGCACCGCACCGCAGGCTTATTCGTAATGTGCCCGCGTGCCGCCGATGAGCGGCGGTCTTGTCCGTGCGGCGACGACCGTCGCCTGCCCGATATGATCCTGCGCCAGGCGAACCGGTACCGCCACCCGCCGCAGATGCATCCCGATCAGCGTCTGTCCGATATCCAAACCGCCGTGTGCCGCCACCCGCTCCACCACCACCGGGTCGGCAAACAGCGCCATGGCGTTGGTAGCCAGTGAACCGCCCGCATGCAGCCACGGCACGACGGATACTTCTTCCCAACCGTAGCGTGCAGCGGTCGTCCGTTCGACCACGAGCGCACGATTCAAATGCTCACAGCACTGAATCGCCAAATCGAGCCGATACTCCCGTGCGACTTCCAGCGCGGCGCGAATGACTTCCGTACCGATTTCCATCGAGCTGTTTTTACCGATGACGCCGCCGGCGATTTCACTCGACGAGCCGCCGATGACGATGACCTGCCCGGGGGCAAATTGCGCCGCTTCACACAGTTCACGCAGTGCGGCGGCCGTTTCCGTTCCGATACTCATGACCGTTCTCCTTCCATCTCGGCGATTTTGCGGACGCGTCGCTCGTGACGACCGCCCTCAAACTCCGCCTGTAAAAACGCATGCACGATTTCCAGCGCCAGTCCCGACCCGATGACCCGTTCTCCCATGGTCAGGATGTTGGCGTTATTATGCGCGCGAGCCGCTTTGGCGGAAAACGTATCGTGACACAACGCTGCCCGAATTCCGGGTACTTTGTTGGCCGCGATACCGATACCGATACCCGTGCCGCAAATCAGTATCCCGAATGTCTTTGCATCCGCATTGACCTGCGCCGTGACTTCCCGTGCAATATCCGGATAATCACAGGAATCCGTCGAGTGGGTTCCGCAATCGACAACTTCATACCCGTTTTGTTCCAAATCAAGGCGGATGCTTTCTTTCAAATGAACTCCGCCGTGATCACTGCCAATCACTATTCGCATACCTGTGCCTCCTTTTCTTCTCTTTCTATCGTACCACAAGATACGGCCGCGCGGAACGATTATTTTTCCGCACGGTCCAAGGCGTGCATAATCTTATGTTCGATGTCGTCCGCACAGCGTTCGTAATCCGCAAGCGAACCGCCGAACGGATCTGCGATATCTCCCGTTTCGCCGGCCCATTCCGCCAGTGTCTGCACCTTGCTTCGAGCACTCGGATACATGGCGGTGATGATGTCTTTCAGCGCGGCTGTCATGACCACAATCCGATCCGCCGCTTGGACATACGGCTCGGCCAAGCGTCGGGCACGGTGTGCTTGCAACTCCGCGCCGCGTGATTGCATCGCCGTCTGCGCATGTGCCGCTGCGGGTGCCCCCACACTCGGCATCAGTCCCGCAGAAAGCGCCCGCCATCCGTCCAGCCCGCGAGCGGCGATTTCCCGATTCAAAATCGCTTCCGCCATCGGACTGCGACAGGTATTGCCCGTACAAACAAATAGTACCCGCATTACTTGACCTCCTTGATATGATAGCCTGCCGCTTTCGCCAAACGGTTCATAATGGCCGCACCGAGCTCACGAGAGGCGACCCCTTCCGCATAAATCTCCGTAATCGGCCGTTGTTCCAGTACGGTCAGCGCCACATACAAGCCGCGCGCCATGGCTTGCCGATCTGCGCGCGCCCCCCAAATAAAGGTGTGCGCCTCCGGCGGCAACAGTGCCGCGGTCTCCCGGCTGACAAAATAGCCGCAATCGCCGCGGTAGTGCGTCTTGAGCGCGCGAGCCACCGCTGCGCCGTCTCCCTGCCAAATCGTCACCGGCACGCGCGGGGAATAGTGCCGATACTTCATTCCCGGTGCTTTCGGTATACCCTCTCCCGACAGCGCGGGATCCAGCACCACCGGTCCGTATGCGGACAGCATCTCCGCCGTCACCGCGCCCGGCCGATAAATCGTAATTTGGCCATCGCTGCACGCGACGACCGTCGATTCCACGCCGACCGTGCAGGGTCCGGCATCGAGTACCAGTGCAATGCGCCCCGCCAAATCATGCATGACCATTTCCGCCGTCGTCGGGCTCGGCCGTCCCGAACGATTGGCGCTCGGCGCGGCAATCGGCACCCCCGCTGCACGAATCAACGCCAACGCGACCGGATGCCGGGGCGAACGTACCGCTACCGTATCGCCGCCGCCCGTCACCGACTCCGGTACCGCTGCGGTTTTCGGAAATACCAGTGTCAGCGGCCCCGGCCAAAAATCACGTATCAGCCGTTCTTCTAATGCACTGACTTGCGCCGCTACGCCGGTCAGCATCTCCCGACCGTCGACATGCAAAATCAACGGATTGTCGCTCGGTCTCCCCTTGGCCGCATAGACCGCACGCGCCGCTGCCTTGGACAGTCCGTCGGCAGCGAGTCCGTAGACCGTCTCCGTCGGAAACGCCACCAATTCCCCGGCGCGCAACATCGCCGCCGCGCGTCGAACAGTTACATCCTCCGCCGTAACCTGCCGGGAGACGACCACTTGTTTTGTATGCATCATTTCACTTCCCATATGACGACCCGGTCATGCCCGCCGAAATCTCGAACTACCTCCGGTGCGGTATAGCGTTCGTCCGCTTGCACGAGCGCCTGTACTGCCCGTCCTTGCTCATAGCCGATTTCCACGGCGCAGAGACCGCCGGCGACGACATAGTCCGCCGCCTGCCGCACCACCCGTCGCAATACATCCAGTCCGTCCGCCCCGCCGTCGAGCGCCGGGTGCGGCTCACGACGCACTTCCGGCGCCAACGTCGGGATGGCCCCCGTCGGGATGTACGGCGGATTCGACACGACCACATCAAACCGTTCGCCGGCCACCGCGCTGAACAAATCGCTCTCCTTTGTGATTGTACGCGCCGCTACGCCCAACGCCGCAAAATTGTCTGCCGCCACTGCCAGCGCGGCGGGTGACCGATCGACGGCCGTACCGCGCCACTGCGGACGATAATGCAGCAAACTCCCCAAGATGGCACCGCTTCCCGTACCGATATCCAGCACGGTCTGCGGTGTATCATCGCGACGCGCCAATACTTCCGTCACCAAGATTTCCGTATCTCCGCGCGGGACCAGTACATCGGCCGTCACCCGAAACGGCAGCCCCATAAACTCTTTTTCACCGAAAATCACCGCTGCCGACTCGCCGGCGACACGTCGCAACAGCCACGACTTCAATCGCGCCAGCTCCGCACTCGTCAGCGGCGTATCATAATGCGTATACAAGTACAGGCGATCCTGTCCGACCGCCTGCGCCAACAACAGCTCCGCCTCCAGCCGAGCGTCCGGTATATGTTTGTCCTGCAAGTAGCCCGTCATCCAACTCAGCATACTGCGCAAATCCCATGTCCGATTCATGCCATCGCCTGCAATTTCTCCGTCTGATCGGCGGTGATTAGCCCGGTCAACAATTCATCCAACTCGCCGTCCAGTACATGCAACAGTTGATAGATTGTTAAATTAATCCGATGATCCGTCACTCGTCCTTGCGGGAAATTGTACGTCCGAATCCGCTCCGACCGATCCCCCGTACCGACTTGACTTTTCCTGTCGGCAGCCATTTTATCATGCGCTTCCTGCGCCGCCTTGTCAAACAAGCGCGCACGCAACACGCGCATCGCCTTTTCCTTATTTTTGAGCTGGCTTTTTTCATCTTGACACGTCACGACAATCCCCGTCGGATGGTGTGTGATACGTACCGCGCTCGCCGTCCGATTGACATATTGCCCGCCGGCGCCCGAGGCGCAATAGGTATCAATCGTAATCTCTCCCGGCAGGACGTCGACTTCCACCTCATCCGCTTCCGGCAATACCGCCACCGTCACCGTCGAGGTATGCACGCGCCCCGCACTTTCCGTTTCGGGGACACGCTGGACACGATGCACGCCGCTTTCATATTTCAATTTCGAGTACGCGCCATGACCGCTGATGCCCAAGATGACCTCGCGGTAACCGCCCAGACCCGTGGCGTTGCTGTCCATCAAAGTCGGCTTCCACCCTTGCCGTTCGGCAAAACGCGTATACATTCGCAACAAATCCGCGGCAAACAGCGCCGCCTCCTCGCCGCCGGCCCCCGCGCGAATTTCCACGATGACATCCTTCTCATCCAGAGGATCCTTCGGCAACAAGAGGATTTTCAATCGGTCCTCCAGTTCACTCCGCCGTGATTTCGCCGCCGCGAGCTCCTCCTTGGCAAGTGCGGTCATGTCCGCATCCGCCGACACATCTTGCAAAATCTCATCCGCGTCCGCGGCATCCGCCACTACTTTTTTATATTCCCGATACACGCTCACCGTCTCCGCCAAATCGGAATGCTGTTTCATGAGCCGCCGCCATTCCTCCTGCCGGGCAATCACATCGGGATCGCTGATTTGTTGCTCCAAATCAATAAACGTGTCTTCGATAATCTGTAATTTATCCTGCCACATACGCGCCTGTCACTTCTTCCATCGACTCTGTCGTCGCTTCTTCCGCCGGCTTGGCTTCTTCCAACGCACGAATCGCCACTTCGATTTGGTCGTCATGCGGTTCGCGAGTGGTAATCAGCTGCAGCCACAACCCCGGCCGCACCAACGCCTGCAAGAGCGGATTGGTCGTCTCCGCCGCCATGCGAATCCATTCATACGCCAACCCCGCCACGACCGGCATCAACAGCACGCGCGACACGATGCGCTCCCACAGCGACGGCCACCCCAGAAAGGCAAACACAAAAATACTGATGACCACGACCATCAGCAAAAAGTTCGTCCCGCACCGCGGATGCAATCGCGGCTGACAGCGGACATTGGCCACAGTCATCGGCAGATTTTTTTCATAACAAAAAATCGTCTTATGTTCCGCCCCGTGATATTCAAATACACGTTGGATATCTTTCGTGAGCGAAATACCGTACAAATACGCCAAAAAAATCACAAGACGAATGACACCTTCCGCCAAATTCATGGCGATCGGGTGTCCGTCCAGGCCCGGAATAAATTTCACCGCATACGTCGGAATTGCCAGGAACAGCACAATCGCAAACACCGTCGAAAGCGCCATCGTCACATAGATTTCCCGGTCACTGAGCGCTTCTTCCTCTTCGCCCGCGGCCTGCGCGGAAAACATCAGCGATTTCATCCCGATGAGAAGCGACTCGTATAGTGCCACCATACCTCGCAACATCGGCTTTTTCAGTATCGGAAAGCGCGCGGAAATACTCTGCAACTTCGTTTTCTTGACGACAATGCCGCCGCCCGGTTCACGTACCGCAGTCGCAACATATTCCGGCCCGCGCATCATGACACCTTCAATGACCGCCTGCCCGCCGACATATACTTTTTTCCCCGCTTGCTCTGTATCCATATGTTCTCCTTATAAAAAATAGGCAGACACCGTTACGTGCCCGCCTATCTCTGTTACTCGCTGTCTTTGCCGTATCGTTTATTGAATTTTTCAATACGACCGCGCGCTTTCGCAAAACGCTGCTGGCCCGTATAGAACGGATGCGACTTGCTGCTGATATCCACGTTAATCAACGGGTATTCATTCCCGTCCTCCCACTGAATCGTCTGATTGGACGTCATCGTGGAACGTGTCAAAAATGCAAAGTCCGCGCCCGCATCTTGAAATACGACCGGATGATACTCTGGATGGATTCCTTTCTTCACAGTTGGCACCTCTTTTCTATTTCACACTAATACTTAGTAAGTATAGCAAATGCCGTCTGCAAATGCAAGCATCCGCCCCTCTTTTTTCCTGCCGTATCCGTCCGGCACCACTGCAGACAAATTGCCTCGTTCGCTTACTTTGCCAAACGGGCAAAAGCGTCTTTCAGTTTGTCCGGATGATTGCCGACAATGCGTTCGACTTCCTTGCCGTTGACAAAGAACAACAGGCTCGGTACGCCCATCACATCCATCTCTCCCGCCAAATCGCCGCCGTCGTCCACATTGACTTTGACGACTTTAATCTTGCCGGCGAATTCTTCCGCCAGGCCGTCAACGACCGGCGTAATCATTTTGCACGGACCGCACCACGGCGCCCAAAAATCTACCAAGACCGTGCCGGCATACTGCGACACTTCCGCATCAAATTCCGCTTTTGTCGTAATTGCTGTAATTGCCATACATCGTTCCTCCTCTTCTGTATATCTAATAATTTCATTATACCCGTTCCCGTCCGTTTCGTCAATTCGTCCGTTTCGTCAATTCGTCTTCGCTATCGGTATGCGCAAATAAAAAATCCGCCGCAGCGGATTTCGTGCGAGTGATCGATAAGCCGAGTTCTGTTCCGTTTACACGGTGACAATCATCTATCTAGACGGCAAGTTACCTTGCCGTTCAAGCGACACACCCAAAAGGTCAGCGGGCAACTTCCTCCCTTTTCTATTCGGTCTTGCTCCGAGTGGGGTTTACCTGGCCGATGAGTTACCTCATCGCCGGTGCGCTCTTACCGCACCGTTCCACCCTTACCGTTACCGGCGGTTTACATTTCTGTGGCACTGTCCCTGAGGTCACCCTCGCCGGACGTTATCCGGCACTCTGCCCTGCGGAGCTCGGACTTTCCTCGAGCCATGCTCGCGATTGTCTCTCCTACTCGCATCGCTTAGTGTACCATTTGCGGCCTATTTTGTCAAAATCGCAAACAAAGAAAGCGGCTGTCGCCGCTCTTTTGTCTATAGTTGGTGGGCCCACCTGGGATCGAACCAGGGACCGACCGGTTATGAGCCGGTTGCTCTACCCCTGAGCTATAGGCCCTGAAGAAATGCACATCTATTATACTGTATCGACTTTCCGACCGTCAAGTCAGAGATAATCGGTAATCCGCTCGTGGCGTCCTTTGTTGCGCAATTTTTCCAGCGCCTTACGCTCAATCTGGCGAATCCGCTCCCGCGTCACTTCGAAATACTGCCCGACCTCTTCCAGTGTCCGCTGCTTGCCGTCTTTCAGCCCGAACCGCAAGTAAATGACCTCGCGCTCCCGCGGTGTCAGCCCCTGCAAGATATCATCCACCTGCTCGCGCAACATAATGGCGGAGGCGGCTTCTTCCGGTGCGACGGCGTTACGGTCTTCGATAAATTCGACCAAGTGCGAATCTTCTTCTTCGCCGATCGGCGTTTCCAACGATACCGGTTCCTGTGCAATTTTCATGATTTCCCGAACGCGCTCAACGGTGATGTCCATCTCCGCAGCGATTTCTTCCGGAATCGGATCGCGCCCCAATTTTTGCAATAAGTTCCGCGATGTACGAACCAGCTTGTTGATGGTCTCGACCATATGCACGGGAATGCGTATCGTCCGCGCCTGGTCGGCAATCGCGCGGGTAATCGCCTGGCGAATCCACCAGGTCGCGTACGTACTGAACTTGTAGCCTTTGGTGTAGTCGAACTTTTCTACCGCCTTAATCAGGCCGAGATTGCCTTCCTGCATCAAATCCAGGAACTGCATCCCGCGACCGACATACCGTTTTGCGATGCTGACCACCAGCCGCAAGTTGGCATCCGTCAGACTTTGTTTGGCGATGTGCGCATCCGCCAAGATACGCTGTTCTTCCTGTTGCGTCGCGGCATCCGCATAGACCGTAGACAGGCGCTCGCGCACCTCGTCAGCCGTATAGAGGGCGGTCATATCCTCATCGGCATCGAGCGGTAACCCTGCGACTTCCTGCGCGAGCTCGGCCGCTTTCGCGACGCTTAATTTCCCCTCGATATGCACGGCAAGTGCATCCAGTCCGCGTGCCAACAATTCCTGCATGCGGGCATTGTCTTGCCACTCCTTGGGGAGCACAAAGGCCGCATAGGGAATCTCGCCGTCTTCATTCATGCAATCTGCATGTGCCGCCAGCCACGCGATAATCGCATTCCGTTCTTCCGTCGCCGCAACGACCGCTTTACCCGCTTCAATCCGTTTGGCGAGCTCGACTTCCTGGTCCCCCGTCAACAGCGGCACGCGACCGATTTCTTTCAGGTACATCCGCACCGGATCGTCCAAGTTGACCTGATCGCCGGTATCCTGTACGGCAAATTGCGCCGCCGCCTTGGCATCTTCATCGGCCATTTCCGCATCTTCTTTATCGGTGGCGGTTAGCTCAATCCGCTCGGCATGAAACATTTCATAAATCTCTTCGATTTTTTCCGGATTAAGCTCAAACACCGCCAGCCGATCCATGACATCGTCTTCATTGAGTTGCTTTTCTTTTTTGCCCAACGTCACCAACTCGGCCAATGTTTCGTCCAATGTCAGCGCCTCGTCGTCGCCCTTTGCGCTTTTCCGACGGGAAGTTTTCTTCGGTGTCTTGCCGGCGCGACGCGCGGTCTTGTGCGATTTGCCCCCGCTTTCCTGTCCGGCTGTCGCTGCTGCCTCCGTCTGCGCCGGTTCGTCACTGCGCATCGCTTGCGCATCCGTCGCTTGTGCGGGCGCGACCGCCATCGTCCCGTCCGCTTCCAAGCAGGGCGCCCCCGCCTTCTCCAGACGGACATTCAGGATGCCGATACTGCGCTGCGAAAAACGATGCTTACGCAAACAATCGTTGGCCTCGCTTGTCGTGATGTCACCGTTTTGGCAACGCAAAATCGTCGCAACGGCTTCTTCTATCCGTTCGGCGACCGTTTTTCGTTTTCGTTTCGGACGTACCTCCTGTTTCGCCGTCGCTTGTTCCTCCATCGCTCCTACCTCATCCGTTTTCAAATCCGTATCCTTCAATCGATGTCTCTCCTTCGATAGTTCTCTATTGCAACAGATTACCTTTAGCGCGGAGTTTTTCCAGCGCTTTGCGTTCAATCTGTCGAATGCGTTCGCGGGTGACGTCGAAATAGGCGCCGACTTCCTCCAGTGTGCGATGCTTACCGTCACGCAATCCGAACCGCAAATAAATCACTTCCCGTTCCCGCTCGGGCAGCGCCGCCAATGCCCGCTCGATTTGTTCCCGTTGTAATATGGCCGCGGCGGCCTCTTCCGGCGCCACTGCATCATGGTCTTCGATAAACGCCCCCAGGTGGGAATCCTCCTCCTCACCAATCGGCGTTTCCAACGAGACCGGTTCTTGCGATATTTTCATAATTTCCCGCACTTTTTCAACGGTAATATCCATCATCTCCGCCAGCTCTTCTTCCGTCGCTTCGCGTCCCTGTTCGTGCGAAATCTGTCGTTCAAAGCGGTTCAATTTATTGATGGTCTCCACCATATGCACCGGAATCCGTATCGTCCGCGCCTGATCGGCGATGGCGCGGGTAATCGCCTGACGAATCCACCACGTCGCATACGTACTGAACTTAAATCCCTTCGTATAATCATATTTTTCAACCGCACGCAAAAGCCCCATATTGCCTTCCTGAATCAAATCCAAAAAAGACAGACCGCGATTGACATAGCGTTTGGCAATGCTGACCACCAAGCGCAAATTGGCGTCGGACAACTCTTGACGAGCCAGGACGGAATCCTCTTCCAACCGTGCCAGTTCGGCCGGCGTTTCCGTACCGTCCGCCTCACCCGGTGCGTGAATCCGTTGGGCGATTTCGATTTCTTCCTGCGCGTCCAGCAAATCTACCTGCCCGATTTCTTTCAGGTAGACACGCACATGATCGTCCATGCGGGCACCGCTGCTCTCCGCCAGCCGGTCTTCTTCCGCATGGGCGGCGGCGCCGGCGACAATCTTCACATCGCGTGCCACCAACCGATCCAAAATCCGATCCCAACGGCCGTACGTCCACTTGCCTCGCTCGGCGCGTTGCCGTATCTCATCATAGGCTAATTGGTGATTTCCGTCAACACAAGCCATCAACTCCGCCATTTGCTCTTCAATCTTTCGCTTTGCTGTCTCTGTCATGTCCTCTCCTCAGGTTTATTGCCATTCACGCAACCGTTCACTGACCTTCATCCCCGCCTTCATTTCGTCTCGATACCGCGCCTCATCTCCTTGCCGAATATACGTTTCCGCCTGCTGACAGTGTTGCTCATACCGATCTTGTAACGCCGCGCGCCGCAACGGACGCATATAGGACACGGCCGTGCCGTCCCCCATGGGAAGCGCCGCCATCACCACCCGGGCATACCGCTCGCGATGTGCCTCGGGTATCTTCCGACGCACCGCCTCTTCCGTCAACACACCGCTTTCTTGCCAAACCGCCAAACACTGCGTATATACCTCTTGCCAGAGCGCATCGGTAAAATCGCTCGGCGGCACTTGTGCCGCCACTGCCGCCATATCGCCGCCCTGCAACAAGTACCCCAACAACAGTGCCTCCGCCTTTTGGCGCTGGGTGGTGTCCGCCGCACCGGATACCGCCTCGGTATCCACCGTCGCCGGCGCGACATACACCTGTTTCCCCGCCTTTTCAATATACTGTGCGGCTTCACTGCGCACGAGCCCTTCGTTCATCCTTAGCACCGTCGCCAGCTTCGTCAAATACCCGTCGACTGCGACCGCATTTTCCGTCTCGACAATCAAAGGTATCATCTCCCGCAGAATCTGATTTTTCCCGTCGATTGTCGTCGGATTGCCTTGTTTCAGCGCCATTTCGAGCGAATAGTCAATCACGCCTTGCGCCGCCCGTATCGCCTCCTGCCACGCGTCCGCTCCGTGCTCACGGATATATTCGTCCGGATCTTTGCCGTCGGGCAGCGTCACAATCCGCAAGCGAATGCCGACCTTGCGCGCAATCTCAATCGCCCGCTTCGTCGCCGTCCGTCCCGCCTGATCCATATCATACGCAATCAACAGTTCCTTGGCCGAACGATGCAACAACCGTGCCTGTGCCTCGGTGAACGCCGTCCCCAAGGATGCCACGACATTGGTCACCCCCTGATTGTGCACGCCGACGACATCCATATAGCCCTCGACCAGCACGACCTGCTCCGTCCGACGAATCGCAGGTAACGCACGCGACAAGGCAAACAGCAGGTTACGTTTATTAAATATCGCCGTTTCGGGCGAATTCAAATACTTCGGCTCGCCCGTGTCCAAAATCCGCCCGCCGAAGCCGACCACACGGCCCTTCGCATCGCGCATCGGAAACATACAGCGCCCGCGAAAGCGGTCATATACCTCACCGTTTTTTTCGGTACACAATCCGGAGGCCAACAGCAATTCTTTACTATACCCGCGCTTGGTAAAATCCCGATACAAACGGGACCATTCATCGACCGCATAGCCCAACTTGAAATCGACCACTGTTTGGGCGCTGAGCCCCCGTTTTTGCCAATACGCCAGCCCGGGTGCCCCCAATCCGGTTTTCGTCAGGCAGTTATGAAAGTACTCGGCGGCCAGTTCATTGATTTCGTACAACGATTTGCGCTGCTGTTCCTGCCGTCTCTCCGCCGGTGACAACTCCGTCTCCGGCACGGCCAGATGAATCCGGTTCGCCAGCCGTTCCACTGCTTCGGGGAACGTACAATGTTCATATTTTTGAACAAAGGAAAATACATCGCCCGCCTCATGGCAGCCGAAACAGTAAAAAAAGTTTTTTTCGGGCGAAACGGAAAACGACGGCGTTTTTTCATGGTGAAACGGACAGCACGCCCAATACGTTTTCCCCTTCTTCTGCAAGGCGGCGACTTCACCGATGACTTGCACGATATCATTTCCGTTCCGTACCTGCTCAATAAATGCTTCACTGAATTTCATGCGGCCGCCCTCCTCTCACTCCTTGCTACTATTCTCCGCCATGCGCGGATTTCCTTTTTCTTGCGCCGAACCGCAAAGAAAAACCGTCGCCCGTAAGCGACGGTCTGTCTTTCTTGCCTTATTTGGCGTAATCAGTCGCGCGTGTTTCGCGAATGACGACCACCTTGATATGTCCCGGATACTGCAACTCATTTTGGATACGCCGGGCAATATCATGCACCAAGAGCGTTACATCATCCTCCGTCACTTTTTCCGGTTTTACCATGACCCGAATTTCCCGACCGGCCTGAATCGCATAACAGCTTTCCACACCGTCAAAAGATTTGGCAATTTCTTCCAATTTAGTCAATCGCTTCAGATAATTTTCCAATGTTTCACGACGTGCGCCCGGCCGTGCTGCCGAGATCGCGTCCGCCGCCGCCACCAATACCGATTCCACGTAGGTGGCTTCCGTATCGCCGTGATGCGATGCAATCGCATTGACGACCACATCCGGCTCATGATACTTCTTGGCAATTTCGACGCCCAGCTCCACATGCGTCTTTCCTTCGATTTCCTGGTCAATCGCTTTACCGATATCATGCAACAAGCCGGCCCGCTTGGCCAGTTCCGCATCAGCGCCGATTTCCGCCGCCAACGCCGCCGCCAAATTTGCCACTTCGACGGAATGCTGCAGTACATTCTGCCCGTAGCTGGTGCGATACTTCATGCGTCCCAGGATTTTCACCAATTCGGGATGCATATGATGGATATTGAGGTCGAACAACGCCTGTTCGCCGGCTTCGCGCATCCGCTTGTCGACTTCCTTGCGTGCTTTTTCGACCATTTCCTCAATCCGGGCCGGATGAATCCGTCCGTCTTTAATCAGGTTTTCCAGCGCGACCCGTGCGACCTCGCGCCGCACTTGGCTGAAGCCCGACAACGTGACCGCCTCCGGGGTATCGTCAATAATCAAATCGACCCCCGTCGCCATTTCCAACGCGCGAATATTTCGGCCTTCCCGTCCGATAATGCGTCCTTTCATTTCATCGTTCGGCAAAGTCACGACGGAAATGGTCGTCTCCGACACCTGCTCCGCTGCATTCCGCTGGATGGCCAGCGAAATGATTTCACGCGCCTGCTTGTCCGCCTCTTCCTTACACCGGCTTTCCAGCTCGCGAATCAGCACCGCTTTTTCATGCTTGATATCTTGTTCCACATTGGCCAGCAAAATCCCCTTGGCCTGTTCAAATGTCATCCCGGAGATTTCCTCCAGTTTGCTCATCTGTTGACCGTAGAGTTCATCCGCCGCTTGCTGTCGTTCTCTGATTTTCGTTTCCTTACGTTGCAACGCCGTTTCTTTTTGTTCCAACGTATCGGCTCGTTTATCCAGATTTGTTTCTTTTTGCTCCAATCGCCGTTCGTAACGATTCAACTCATTACGACGATTCTTTTCGTCACGCTCGATTTCCGCACGCAAGCGATGCATCTCTTCCTTTGTCTGCAACACTTGCTCTTTGTGCATCGTTTCTGCCGCACGCTGCGCTTCTTCACGAATTCGTTCGGCTTCTCTTTCGGCACTGCCGATTTTCGATTCCGCAGCGGCACGACGTAAAAAATACCCGCCGGCGACTCCGATAATCACCAAGAGAAGTCCGTAAATCACTAATTCGGAAATGATTTTCACCTCCCTTGCGTGTAAAGAGTCTGCCACTCCTTACATCCTGTATTTTGTTGTTTGTATCGTGCTCATTATCTACGATTGCCTGTATTTATTGTAGGATTTTTTCCCCGTAGTGTCAAGCAAGACCGCATCGCCCAACTCTTCGCACACGGCATACAATGTCCCCGCGCCATAGCCCCGATTCGCCAAAAACGAGGCCAATTTACGTTTCGCGACCTGTCCGGAGGAATTGAGTAAACGTTTACGAACCAGCTGCAACGCACGCCGATTTTCTTCCTCCGCACTCATACGTGCGGGCATTTCCAGCCCCTTCTGTTGCAAGCGGTACGCAATATACGAATTCCCATAGACGCCGTCGTCTACATACTGTTCATACAAACGCCGGGCCAACCCTTCATCATCCACAATCTTTGCCGCACACAAACGAGCGAGAACCTCCCGAATCTCGCTCGTTTCATATCCCTTCTGCTCTAGTTTCCGCGCCAGTTCCGTTTGGCTGTAATTGCGGCGGGAAAGATACGTCAACGCTTGCTCATACGCCTGCTCATTCATGACTGTCCGTTTCCGTAATTTCGCCTTCTTCAAAGCGCTCCGGCTCCGCGACCAATGTATCACGAATAATTTTTTCAATTTCCGCGGCAATTTCCGGATGCTCTTTCAGATAGATTTTGGCATTTTCTTTACCTTGCCCCAGCCGCTCATTTTGATACGAATACCAAGCACCGCTTTTTTGGATGATGTCCATATTGGCTCCGATATCAATGAGCGTACCTTCGTGCGATACGCCTTCGCCGTACATCATATCGAATTCCGCGAGTTTGAACGGCGGCGCGACTTTATTCTTGACGACTTTAGCGCGCGTCCGATTGCCCAAAAATTCGTCCCGTACTTTAATGACCTCTCCTTTGCGGATATCGACCCGCACGGATGCATAAAACTTCAACGCACGACCGCCTGTCGTCGTTTCCGGATTGCCGAACATGACACCGACTTTTTCCCGCAACTGGTTAATAAAAATAACGGTCGTTTTGGATTTACTGATAATCCCTGTCAGTTTTCGCAAAGCCTGACTCATCAGCCGTGCCTGTAACCCGACGTGGGAATCGCCCATATCGCCTTCGATTTCGGCTTTCGGTACCAAGGCCGCCACCGAGTCGATCACCACGATATCCACCCCGCCGCTGCGGACCAGCATCTCACAAATCTCCAGCGCCTGTTCACCGGTGTCCGGTTGCGACACGAGCAAGTTGGCCGTATCAACGCCCAGCCGCCGCGCATAAATCGGATCGAGCGCGTGTTCGGCGTCAATAAATGCGGCAATCCCGCCGCCTTTTTGCGCCTGCGCAATCGTATGCAATGCCACCGTCGTCTTCCCGGACGACTCCGGGCCGTAAATTTCGACAACACGACCGCGCGGGAAACCGCCGACACCGAGTGCCAAGTCCAACGCCAAAATCCCCGTCGAAATGACTTCGACATTCAGATTCGGCCCCGCTTCGCCTAAACGCATGACCGCCCCTGCACCGAAATCGCGTTCGATTTGCTGAATCGCGCGATCGACCGCTTTCATCTTTTCTTCACGTATCTGCTCTGCACTCATCTTAGTCCTCCTTGACCGTCCAATGTCGCTCCAATTGTCTCCATGCCGCCTCTACCGCTTGTCGGCGCACGTCTTCCCGATTGCCGGCAAATACATACCGCTGTACCGCTATCTCGCCCGCACGCCCCGTCGCAATATAGACCGTACCGACCGGCTCTGCAGGACTGCCGCCGCCGGGACCGGCAAATCCCGTCGTCGCCATCGCCCATGTCGCTTGATATACCCGCAACACGCCTTCCGCCATCGCCCGTGCCACCGGTGCACTGACGGCACCATAGTCCCTCAGCATCGCGGCAGGAACTCCCAGCACCCGTGTTTTGACAGCGTCTGTATACGTCACCGCACCGCCCGCAAAATACGCTGACGCCCCCGGCGCCTCCGTCAGCCGCGCGGCAATCATCCCGCCGGTACACGACTCGGCCACCGCAATCATCTCTCCGGCATTCAACCTTGCCGCCGGTCTGTACAATTCTCCCTGCCTCTCCTCTTTCATTCTTCTTGTGCAAACCGTACTTCCCGCAGCCAGCGCGACCGCAAGTCCTGTTTGCCCTCCTCTGTATACTGTTTGGTCGTCGGCCACAACACCGGCTCTTCGCGGTGTGCATCCACGACTTGCACCCCGGGATAACCTGTATAGTAAAAATAATAGCGCCGATGCTGCAATGCTCCGAACAAATAACCGGAAAGTATCCGGTCTACGCACTGCTGCGCTTCCTGCACATGCGCCGCTTCGCGCGGAATCCCCATACCGTACAGGTAATACGCCGTACCGTCCTGCGGATAGACCATACGCACGGGCAGATTATCCGCAATCGCGGTCCGTACACTCTCCGCGTCCGCAATCGCGACATCCGCTTTTTGCAGTGCCAGCATGCGTACCGGTGTCGTCAAATACTTGGCATACTGTGCCATATGTCGATGCCAATCGCGCAAGCGGTCAAACGCACGCTCCTCGCCATACACTTCCACCATGGAGTACAACAGCTCGGCCGTCATATCTGCCGCCATAAAATCCGTCATCGCCAACCGTACCGTCGGATTGTCTGTCACATCCGCCCAGGTCCGCAAGTCTTCGCCGTACTCACGATAATACTCTTCCCGCACCGCCAACACCAACGGCACATACCATGTCCCGACCCAAAGGCCATCCTCATTTTTGAAACGGGCATCGACGATATCCGTATGCTCCGAGGTATACGCACGCAAAAGATGCTGCTCCTCCAACCGGCGCAACAACATCTCGCTGCCCCAGACCAAATCGACCGTCTGTGCATCCTCCGCATTGACCCGCAATGCCTCGCTGTCCATCAGATAGGCGACGATTCGGTCAATCGGCATCGGGTGCATTTCCAAACGCACGCCCGATTTTTCCAAATAAGCATAACTGATTGTTTCCGCCATATCGTGCGACATATCCGTGTACACGACCAAGGTCTGTGTCGGTGTCACACTCGGCTGCGTTTCCGCTACTTCTTTTGTCTCGCTGTTCCACGATGCCAGCACCAGCACCGCCACCCCGATCAGCAAGATAGGAATCCATCTGCGCATCCGCTCACCTCGGATTTATTATATCACACCCGCCCCGCACGATTTCAGTCCATACAAAAACGGTGCCGCGGAATCATCTTCCTCCGGCACCGTCGTCCTTATTCTTCTTCGGCAAACATTTCGTTATACAATTTTTCCACCGCCGCAAATTCGTCTTCTTCCGGCGAGACATACACGATTTCACCGTCATCGTCCTGATCCATCCGCGCCACAATGATTTCCGGCTCCGCATCGGAGTCGTCTTCATCGACCGACACCAAAATCGCAAACTCTTTACCGTCATACGGGATGATGACGTCTTGTGCGTAATATTCTTCTTCTCCGTTCGGCCCTTCAATCAGTACCACGATGACTTCTTCTTCCGCCATGTTTTTTGTATCTTCCGCCATGTCGACTCCTCCTCTGCGCTCACCGCGCATCCAGATAGCTCTGTAATATCACGACAGCCGCCATCTTGTCAATTACCGTACGACGCTTGGCACGCCGTACACCGCCCGCAATCAAACTGCGTTCCGCCTGTACCGTTGAAAGGCGTTCATCATGCAGTACGACATCTCTGTCCGGCAAGCGCTCACCCAGCTCCTGCGCAAATGATTCCATCCATTGCGCCCGCGGACCTCTGCTCCCGTCCATATTGAGCGGCAGGCCGATGACCACTGTCGCTACATCATATTCCCGCGCCCAATGCACAATCCGCTCGATGTCCGCTTCGCGGGAGACGCTCTTCCATACCTCCACACCCTGCGCCGTCCATCCGAAGGGATCGCTGACGGCAATGCCCGTACGTCGTTCACCGACGTCCAGCCCCAATATCCGCCTCATAGTTGATGCGAATCGACATAGCTGGCAATCAGGCTTTCTAAAATCCGATCCTTTTCAAAACCGCGTATCAGGTTACGCGCTTCCCGATGCGCCGTAATATAGGTAGGATCTCCCGACAACAAGTATCCTGCCAGCTGGACGACGGGATCGTGTCCTTTTTCGCGCATTGCCGCAATGACTTCCCGCAACATCACGGACACTTCGGAATCCGTACGTTGAATCGGTTTGAAAAATTTCGTTTCATCATGCACCGACATCTGTTTTCCTCCTCTCAGGATACGGCCGCCTTGACAGCATCCATGCCGGCCGCCAGTGCCTCGCCCAGTCGAGACGGGTCTTTGCCGCCCGCCTGCGCCATATCGGGACGACCGCCGCCACCGCCGCCGCAGGCTGTCGCTGCCGCCTTGACGACTTGTCCGGCATGCATACCGGCCGCCACTGCCGCCGCATTGGCCGTCGCCAGCAGACTGACCTTGCCGTCATGTACTGCGCCGATGAGCAGCGCATCTACATCGGGACGGGTTTTCAGCATGTCACCGATCTCCCGTAATTCATTCATATCCGCCGCCGGTACTTCACCGCACACGACCTGCAGCTTGCCGACCGTCGTCGCCGCCGCGACCAAGGTACTGATGACCTGCTTACTTTGGTCACGATGCAAAGCGGCAATTTCTTTCTCCATGCTCTTTTTATCGGCCAGCGTATGTTCCAAGCGTTCGACGACCGTCTCCGGCGTCGCCTTGAGTAAGGTCGCCATCGCGGCAAGTGTATCCGCTTGCGCTTTTACCCGGGCATACGCCCCGCGTCCGGTCACCGCTTCGATGCGGCGAATCCCCGAGCCGATGCCGCTTTCGGACACAATCCGAAATAAGCCGATTTCCCCCGTATTGGCCACATGACTGCCGCCGCACAACTCGATGCTGACCTGCGGCACTTGCACCACACGAACGACATCACCGTATTTTTCACCGAACAGTGCCATCGCGCCCATTTCCTTGGCGCGCGCAATCGGCATCTCTTCAATCACCGTCGGAATTCCCCGCCAAATGACTTCATTGACGTAGGCTTCCACTCTGCCCAGCTGTTCTTCCGTCAGCGGTTGCGCATGGGTAAAGTCAAACCGCAACCGATCCGGCATCACCACCGAACCCGCCTGTGTGACATGCGTCCCGACCACATGCTGCAGTGCCGCCTGCAACAAGTGCGTCCCTGTATGATTGCGCGCCATATCATGCCGCCGTTCCGTATCCGGTTCGGCCGACACGGCGTCGCCTTTTTGTAACAATCCCGCTTCCACTTCGCCCGTCAGATAAATCGTCCCGTCGGGGTTACGCTTCGTATCCGTTACCTGCATCGTCCCGTTGGCACCGCGCAAGTAGCCGACATCGCCCAGCTGGCCGCCGCCTTCCGCATGAAACGGACTGGCCGCCAAAATCGCAATGACTTCATCGCCGTCTTCCGCCCTATCGATTTCCCGGCCGTCACGACCGAGCATGATAATCGTCGTGTCCCGTACCGCTTCGTCGTATACCCGACCGGCACCGGCAAGGCCGGTCGTATCCGGCGTCACGACTTTGGCATCGCGTTTTTCGCGCGCTTCACGGGCACGTTCCCGCTGCTCGTTCATCGCGCGGACAAAACCGTCCCGGTCGATTTTTACTCCCGCTTCGGCGGCGATTTCTTCCGTCAATTCCCACGGGAAACCGTACGTGTCATACAACTTGAACACATCACTGCCGTCCAGCACACGTACTCCCTGCTGCGCCAACACATCCAGCCGCTCCTGCAACAGCAACAAGCCCTGATCCAACGTCCGCTGGAAGCGGGCTTCCTCGGTCGCTGCATTCGTTTTGATAAAATCGCGCTTACCCGGCAAATCGGTAATGCCTTCGCCGAGCAAATCAATGACCGTATCCACCATCTGCGCCATAAAAGGCTGCGTAATACCGAGCATTTTACCTTTACGGACCGCCCGACGGATAATCCGCCGCAGTACATAACCGCGCCCCTCGTTGGACGGCAACACGCCGTCACCGATCAGCACGGTCGTCGCCCGTGCATGGTCGGCGATGACCTTGAGCGCAACATCCGTCGCTTCGCTTTCACCGTAGCGCACCCCGGCAAGTGCCGCCGCCTGCTCGATTAACGGAAAAATCAAATCCGTTTCAAAATTGTTTTTCTTGTGCTGCAGTACCGCCGCCAACCGTTCCAAACCGGCACCGGTATCGATATTTTTATGGGCCAGAGGCTCATACTTGCCATCGGCCGTGCGGTTATATTGCGAAAACACCAGGTTCCAGATTTCCAAAAAGCGGTCACCTTCGCCGCCCATTCGGTTTTCCTCGTCCGTGCCGAACGCTTCGCCCTGGTCGTAGAAAATCTCACTGCACGGGCCGCACGGACCTTCGCCGATTTCCCAAAAATTATCCTCCAACTTATAAATACGCTCCGCCGGCACGCCGACTTCGTTATGCCAAATAGCGTACGCTTCTTCGTCATCGGGGTGAATCGTCACATAGAGGCGCTCCGGCTCCAACGCCAGCTCCTCGGTCAAAAACTCCCACGCCCAATGAATCGCGTCTTTCTTAAAATAGTCTCCGAATGAAAAGTTCCCCAGCATCTCAAAAAAAGTATGATGCCGCGCCGTCCGTCCGACATTTTCCAAGTCCCCCGTGCGCATGCATTTTTGGCATGTCGTCACGCGCGAGCAAGGCGGCGTCACCTTTCCTGTAAAATACGGCTTCAACGGCGCCATCCCGGCACCGATTAACAGCAAGCTCGGATCGTCTTTCGGAATCAACGGGAAACTGTCCAAGCGCAAATGTCCTTTATCTTCAAAAAACGTCAAAAAGCGGCGGCGAATTTCATTGCCTCTCATCGTCTGTCCCCCTTACATTTATGTTCACTCCATTATATCACATCCGCCAACCGGCGAATATCATGCTTCGGTATCCGCCCCGTAAATATCCGGCCGCCGATCGCGCCAGACGCTCATCCGCTCCCGCGTCGTTACCACCATTTGCGGGTCATACGTCCCGTAGATAATCGTTTCTTCCGTTCCCGCCAAGGCGACATATGTGCCGTCGGGCGCCACCAGGCAAGAATGCCCTGCAAACACATTGTCGCGGTAACAGCCCACGGCATTGACCGCGCAAATATAGATTTGATTTTCCATCGCCCGCGCCCGCACCAGACACTTCCACGCCTCCAAGCGCGATATCGGCCACTCGGCGGGAATCGCGACCAATGTCGCGCCGTCCATCGTCAACCGCCGGTACATTTCCGGGAACCGCACATCATAGCAGATACTGCAACCGACTGTCGCCTCCCCGACCGCGGCCCGTGTCAGTCGATTTCCCGCGGTAAATCGACGCGGCTCGGCCAGCAGACTGAAGAGATGTAACTTATCGTACGAAGCAATCTCCCCCTGCGGGCCGTACAGGTACGAACGGTTGTACAGTCGTCCCTGCTCCCGCGTCGGCAAGCTCCCCGCGAGAAGATACTTTTCATGCTTTTGTGCCCATTGCGCCAAAGCGGTCAACAGTGAGTCACCCGGTGTATTCGCCTGCTCGTCCAAACGGCGAAAATCATAGCCCACCGTCCACATTTCCGGCAAAACCAATACATCCGCCTGCGGTGCCGCTTCTTCGAGCAAGGCAAACGCATGATCCGTATTCTTTCGGATATCGCCCGCCACCACTTCCATTTGAATCATCGCAATCCGCATCTTACGCCCTCCTGTCCGTACGTCCCGCGCACCGGCGAAGCGCCGCCCTCGCCCACCACGTCAATACATACGCCGCCAAACCGGTCAACACGATAGTGCCGCCGGGTGCCAGATCGTACTGACAACTCAACACCAACCCGCTATATACCGCCAATAGGGAATACCCGACAGCAATTCCCGTCGTCCGCGCAAAACTTTGCTGCCATAGATGCGCGGCCGCCACGGGTACAATCATCAAGGCGCTGACCAAGAGGATACCCACCACGGTCATCCCCAACACGACAACTCCGGCCACCAACAGCGCAAATACCGTCTGCAAGACATCGACCCGTACCCCGTTGACCCGGGCAATCGCCTCATCGAAAGCCAGCGCGACCAAGTCGCGACGCCAATACCAAAGCAACACCGTCACCAACGCGCCGACCGCGCCCATCCCGATCAGCTCCGTCTCCGTCACGGTCAAAATACTGCCGAACAAGAACCCCATAATCCCCACATTGGATACATTGCCCAGCGATGCAAATACAATCGCCGCCGCCAATCCCGCATAGAAGAAAAGCGCCAATCCCATATCACTGTAATGCCGATGCCTCCGGCGGACTTTTTCAATGCCGAGTGCTGCGAGCAACGTAATCAGCATCGCGCCGAGCGGCGGATATATTCCCCACCACGACGATGCGGTCACCCCCGCAAAGGCGATATGTCCCAATCCGTCGCCCAACAGCGCTTGCCGCCGCACCACCACCAGCATGCCGACCAAGGGACAGAGCCACGCAATCATCAGCCCGGCCGCGAGCGCACGCCGCATAAATTCATACTGCCACATTTCCATCAAGGCGTCCCTCGCTTTCCGTAAAACAAATGCCGCCCGTATTCATGCGATTGATAAAACCCCTCCGGTCGACCGTCATAGCACAGCTCCCGATTCAGACACAGCACCCGGTCCGCACAGGGTAGCGCCCGCTCCAAGTCATGCGAGACCATCACCACGGTGATATTGTCGCGTTGATTGTGGAAACGCAGCAGCTTCATCAATTCGCTCCCGGTCGTGTAATCAATCCCGCTTGTCGGCTCATCAAGCAGCAGCACGCTCGGCTGCTTGACCAAGGCCTGTGCAATCATCACCCGCTGCTGCTGGCCGCCTGACAGGTCGCCGATACGATGCCGAGAGTACGCCTCCATCCCGACTTCTGCCAAGACCGTCATGACCCGCCGCTCCCGCTCCGCCTGAGAAAGGCGACTCGTGACCAATCCCAGCGCCGTCACCTCGGCCACACTGGCAGGAAACGCCGCGGTATTTTGGCTGTAATTTTGCGGGACATATCCGATTCGTCCGGCACGCTGTGCTGCACCCACAGTCATATCGTCAATCCGCACCTTGCCCGCTGAAGGCAGGTAAATACCGCCCAGCAATTTGAGCAATGTACTCTTACCCGCACCGTTCGGACCGATAAGCGCCGCAAATTCGCCGCGCGCAACCTGAAATGTCACATCGCGAAAAATCCACTCCCGCTCATAGTGGTATCCCAATGCTTCCGCTACAATCATAGTTTCCCTCACATGCGCATCGATTCATATTTTTGTCGATACGAAAAAAGAGGCTTGCGCCTCTTGTTAAATCATCCGGCGTGCGCCGATATATGTGTCTCCCCAATAATCTCCGCTCAGGCTGTCAATCGCCACGCCACGACTACTGGTCGCACTGATAAACCGTCCGTAACCGAGATAAATTCCCGAATGCGAAATCCCGTGCCCGTTATCGGAAAAAAAGACAAAATCTCCCGGCCGCAAATCATCCTCGGCCACACTGCGACCCATTTGGTATTGTTCATCCGCCGACCGCGGCACGTAAAGACCCGAATTGCTCGCTACAAACTGCACAAACCCGGAGCAGTCAAACCCGCTCGGTGTGGTACCTCCGTATACATAGGGCACGCCGACATACTGCTGTGCAATCGACACCAGACGCCGAATCAATGTCGTCGAAAAATCGCCGCGACTGACGGGGATATCCCGTCCGATTAAGGCACGATAGGTAATCGGGCCGATGAGCCCGTCCGCCTCCAGGCCGTGTTCTTCCTGAAACGCCCGTACGGCTCCCGCCGTCGCCTGCCCGTAAATGCCGTCCGCTTCGACCGCATACCCCAAGACCCCCAATTGTGTCTGGACAATCCGTATCTCTTCTCCGCTGTCTCCCGGATGAAACGTCGCCATCGCACCGCCACAAGGTATCGCCAGCAATGCCACGGCCATCACCAATCGTCGTAACTGAATCATATTGCTCCTTTCTTCACGAGGTTAGCTGACGGGTTAGGAAAGAGCACTCCTTTTCGCCACTTGCGAAATTCACCCCAACTGCATGGTTCCCCCGCACACATATCACTGTTTCTCGCCGTTGTTTTCCGCTCCGCCGTAAATGGCACGCAGCCAGTACAGCGGTCGCCCCTTCACCTCTTCAAAAATCCGACCGATATATTCACCGATCACACCCAAAAACACCAACTGGATACCGCCCAGCATCAAAATGGCCACGACGACCGTCGCCCATCCGGACACCGCTTCACAAAAATAATACTTGACCAGCAAGACATACCCGATCAACAGCAGACTGACCAATCCCATACCAATCCCCACGTACAGTGCCAGTCGTAACGGTACGGTCGAATACGACGTAATCCCGTCAATGGCAAAGCGCACCATCTTGCGCAAAGAAAATTTGCTTTCTCCGGCAAAACGCTCCGGCGCGCGGAAGGCTATCCGTGTCTGCCGGTACCCGATATCGCTGACAATCCCGCGCAAAAATCGGGCGTGCTCCCGAAAATCCTGCAACCGATCGGCCACCTTGCGATCCAACAATCGAAAATCGGACCCGCCTTCGACGATTTCCACTTTGGAAATCGAGTTGATGAATCGATAGTAGCCGCCGGACGTCCATTTTTTGAACCGACTGATATTGGCCGTCGACAGACGCACGGTCTGCACCACGTCATAGCCGTCGTACCACGCCGCCAGCAAGTCCGGCAGCAAGGTCGGCGGATGCTGCATATCGCCGTCCATGGTAATCACCGCATCGCCCGCGGCATAGTCCATCCCGCAAGTCAACGCCAACTGATGACCGAAGTTTCGCGCCAAAATCAAGCTGCGCACACGTGCATCACGCGCCGCCAACTCCTTGAGCAGCAGCGGGGTCCGATCGCGTGAACCGTCATCGACAAAAATCAGTTCGAACTGTTCCGGACGTGCGTCGATGACAGCGCAAAGCGCAGTATAAAAATGTTCAATGTTGTCTTCTTCATTAAACAACGGTACCACTATGGATACAAGCAACTCTTCATGGTGTCTCATACGGTTTTATTGTACCATACCTGCCAATAGTTGAAAAATAAGATTATCGCATACGGGAGTTACGATATTCCGCAACATCCTCAAAAGCCTTCGTCGCCGCGGCAATCGTCCGCTCGATATCCGCCTCGCTGTGGGCCAGTGACATGAATCCGCATTCAAACTGGCTGGGCGCAAGATAAACACCCTGTTCCAACATCGATTTGAAGTACACGGCGAATTCATCCAAGCGACTCCGGCACGCCGTCGCATAATCGACAACCGGTTCTTCGCTGAAAAACACGGTAAACATCGACCCGATGCGGTGATGTTGCAACGACAATCCCGCCTGCTCCGCCGCCCTGCGCAACCCGTCGCAGAGACATTTTGATTTGGCTTCCAGCTCCGCAAATACCGCTTTATCCTGCAACCGCCGCAAGGTCACCAATCCCGCCGTGACCGCCAACGGATTGCCCGACAGCGTCCCCGCCTGGTAGACACTGCCCGCCGGTGCCAAATGTTCCATCACGTCGCGCCGTCCGCCGAATGCACCGACCGGCAATCCGCCGCCGATGACTTTGCCGAGGCACATCAAATCCGGCCGCACCTCGTAAGTCGCTTGCGCACCGCCGCGGGAAGCGCGGAACCCGCTCATCACTTCATCGATAATCAAGAGCGCGCCGTACTGTTCCGTCAGTGCTTTCAGCCCCTTCATATATCCGTCTTGCGGCACGACCAGTCCCATATTGCCCGCCACGCCTTCAATGATGACCGCGGCGATGTCCTCGCCTTGCGCGGCAAACAGCGCCTCGGCCGCCGCCAAGTCATTGTACGGAATGGTTAAGGTGTCGGCCGCGATTTCCGCCGGTATCCCCGGACTGTCCGGTACGCCGAATGTCGTCGCCCCCGAGCCCGCTTTGACCAGCAGACCGTCACTATGTCCGTGATAACAACCGATGAACTTGACGATTTTACTGCGCCCGGTAAATCCGCGCGCCAACCGCAACGCACTCATCGTCGCCTCCGTGCCCGAATTCACCAGGCGAACCATTTCCAGTGCCGGGAAAAAGTCCTGCAACAGCTGCGCAATCTCCGTTTCCAGTAGTGTCGGTGCGCCGTAACTGGTACCGCGCTGTGCCTGCGCGGCCAATGCTTGGCAGACATCCTCATCGGCATGCCCTAAAATCATCGGCCCCCAGCTGAGGACATAATCAATATATTCATTCCCGTCAATATCGGTAATATGACTGCCTTGGGCGGAAGCGATAAACGGCGGCGTCATGTCGACGTTGCGGAACGAGCGCACCGGACTGTTCACCCCGCCCGGCAAATAGTGTTTGGCTTCGGCAAATGCCGCCGCCGACTTTGTCCACTGCATCAGCATTCTCCTTCCTTGAGCCACCGTGCTGCGTCCAACGCATGATAGGTAATAATGATATCGGCTCCCGCCCGTTTCATCGCGAGCAGGCTTTCCAGTACCAAGCGCCGTTCATCAATCAACTCGCGTGCGGAGGCCGCTTTGACCATCGCATATTCACCGCTGACATTATACACGCAGATCGGCAAATCGCAGGCTTCCCGCGCCGCCCGCACGATATCCAAATACGCCAGTGCCGGCTTAATCATAATGATATCCGCACCCTCGTCGACGTCCAAGGCTATTTCTTTACACGCTTCCCGCGCATTCGCGCAGTCCATTTGATAGGTCTTGCGATCACCGAACTGCGGCGCGGAATGCACGGCATCCCGAAACGGACCGTAGTACGCTGACGCATACTTCGCCGCATAGCTCATTATCGCAACGTCGCTGAAGCCCTCTCCGTCCAGCGCCTCGCGCAACGCACCGATACGGCCGTCCATCATATCGCTCGGCGCAATCATATGCGCCCCTGCGCGAGCATGGCTGAGTGCGACCTTTGCTAACAACGGCAACGTCGGATCATTGATAATTTGTCCGTCTTCTACGTGCCCGCAATGTCCCGTCGTCGTATATTGGCACATGCAGACATCGGTAATCACATACAGTTCCGGCACTTCCCGCCGGATGGCCCGGACCGCTGCCTGTACCGGCTGGTCATCTTGCCAAGCCGACGAACCGTCCTCATCTTTATAGGTCGGAATGCCGAACACTTCGACCGCCGGAATGCCGAGCGCCGCCGCTTCTTTGGCCACCTGCACCGCTTGGTCCGCCGAGAGATGGTACTGCCCCGGCAGACTCGGAATCTCTTCCCGAATATCCTCACCCGGCACCACAAACAACGGATAAATCAAATCCGCCGTCGTCAAGTGGTGTTCCCGTACCATGCGCCGCAACTGCGGGTGATTTCGTAAACGGCGCGGACGCCGTGTCAATGTATTCATACGTCAGACTCCTTTCGATACGCCATCGTCACCGCTTCGGCCAATGCTTCTATCGTGGCTTCCTTGGCAATGCCGTCCTCCTGCAAGCCGTAGACATGCAATTCCGCTGCGGTAATAGCGCCGATGGCGATTAATTGTACATTGCGCAACAACGAGGCATCTTCTCCCAGCATCGCGACAATATTACGCACGGTCGACGCACTCGTAAAGGTGACGACGTCCACCGCACCTTCCCGCAATGCCGCCGCCAGTCGTTCACCATGACCGCCGCGCTGCTCCGGCTCCGTCCGGTACACCGGCAACACCGTCACCTCGGCGCCGGCCTCACGCAATGTATCCGGCAACAACTCCCGCGCTTCAACCGCTCGCGGCAACAGCACCTTGCGCCCCTTCATCGGTACCCCTTCCAACACGTCCAACATCCCTTCCGCCGACGCATTGGCCGGTACCGAATCCGCGACAATGCCGACCTTCGCGAGTCCTGCCGCCGTTTTCTTGCCGACCGCCATCACCGTTTTGCCGGCCAAGGCGCGCATGTCGAGCCCGTTACGCACCAGTGCCTCCGTAAAGTATTCGACCGTATTGACACTGGTGAACAGCACCCAGTCAAACGTTGCTAAATTTCGCAAGACCTCGTCCTGCTCGGCGCGATTATCCGTCGCTACCGTCCGAATCGCCGGTACACTCATGACATAGGCGCCCTGCTGCCGCAACAGACGTGACAACTCTCCCGCCTGCTTGCGGGCACGAGTCACGACCACACGCGCACCGAACAACGGCTTTTCTTCGAACCAATTGAGCTGCGGCCGCAATCCGACCACATCCCCGACAATGAGCAATCCCGGCGGCTTGAGGCCGGCACGCTCCACCTCTTGCGCAATCGTCGCCAGTGTCCCGACCACCGTCTGCTGTTCCGGTTTCGTCCCCCAGCGGACAACCGCCGCCGGCGTGGTAGCGTCACGGCCATACGCCTGCAACCGTGCGACGATTTCCGGCAAATTGCCCAAGCCCATCACAAACGTCAGCGTATCCGCACCGCAGGCGATATGCTGCCAATTGACACCGGTCGTTTCTTTCGTCGGGTCCTCATGACCGGTCACCACCGCAAACGATGTCGCCATCGCCCGCTGCGTCACCGGTATCCCGGCGTAAGCGGGCGCCGCAATCGCACTCGTCACGCCCGGAACAATCTCAAACGCCAAACCCGCCGCCCGCAAGGCCATCGCTTCTTCGCCGCCGCGACCGAAAACCAGCGGGTCGCCGCCTTTCAGTCGTGCCACCACATGACCGGCGGCAACGCGATTCACCAGCAGCGCATTGATTTCATCCTGCGTCAACGCATGGTTGCCCGCCTGCTTGCCCGCATAAATCAGCTCCGCATCCGATGGCGCCCAGCCCAACAGCTCTTCATCGGCCAGATAATCGTAAATGACGACATCGGCGGCCTCCACACACGCTTTCCCTTTGAGTGTAAACAATCCCGGATCCCCGGGACCCGCTCCGATTAAATAGGCGATTCCCTTCATATCTTTGCCTCCAATGTACTCCGTACGTCTTCCCAAATGGCGCGGCCTCCGTCCGCCAGCACCGCCTCCGCCAATTGCCGTCCGAGCGTCATATACGCCGTTGCCGCGCCGGATACGGTCTTGTGTACCGCTGTCCGCCCGTCAAGCGACAGCAACACCCCGCTGACATGCAACGTTTCTCCCTGCTGCTCGGCATACGCACCGACCGGCACTTGGCAGCCGCCTTCCAGCGCGCCCAAAAACGCACGCTCCGCACCGACCGCCTGCGCCGTCGGCTCATCATGAATGGCGGCAAGCAGCGCCAACAGTTCCGTATCATCCGCACGACACTGGACGGCAACAGCACCTTGCCCGGCGGCCGGCAGCCAATTTTCCGCCAAGAGCGGCGCCGTAATGACATCCGCCAAACCCAAACGGGCCAAGCCGGCTTCCGCCAAAATCACGGCGTCCACTTCACCTTGCAACTTTCCCAAACGGGTCTGTACATTCCCTCGAATCGACACACATTCGATATCCGGACGCAGCCTCTTGAGCTGTGCCACCCGCCGCAGGCTGGACGTCCCGACACGAGCGCCCGCCGGCAACTCCGCCAGCGGGCAATCCCCGTTGGCCACCCAGGCATCCGCCGCCGAGGCGCGCAGCGGGATAGCACCGATGACCGTACCTGCAGCCGGCTGTGTCGGCATATCTTTCAGGCTGTGCACCGCAAAATCGATTCGACCGTCGCGCAGCTGTGCTTCCAATTCTTCCGTAAAGGCGCCTTTTCCGCCGAATGTATGCAGCGCCTGCTCCAGTCGGCGGTCGCCGATCGTACTGATCGGGACTTCTTCTAATTGCCACGACCGTGTCGGATATGCCTCCGTCAAGAGCGCTATCACATATCGCGTCTGCCACAACGCCAAGGCGCTCTTTCTCGTGCCGACCCGCAATTTATTTCTCATGGCCCGCCTCCTTGCCGTCATCAAGACCGTATATCTCCCGCAACATATCGCGATACACATGCTCCTCATCGCTGCCCGCGATATCACGGAATTTTATCATCGGTTCACGGAGCAACTTACGCACAATCATTTTCGACATTCCTTCGATGACGCGGCGCTCTTCTTCCGTTAGGTCAGGTGTCTTGATAAAGGCCTTTTTCACAATCCGGCGGCGCACCAAATCAAACCGATCGGTAATCGCCACCATCAGCGGCCGCATCGACAGATATTCAAACCGGTCGGTCATTTCACGGACCGCCTCTTCAATCAGGGGATACGCCGCTTCCGCTTCCTTGGCACGCATACGTTTATTGTCTTCCACGACCTGTGTCAAATCGTCGATATTATATAAGGTCACGCCGGCAATATCGCCTACTTCGGGATCGATATCGCGCGGGACGGCAATGTCAATCATCATCAGCGGCTTACCTTGGCGCTTCATCATCAGCTCGGTCGCCTGACTGAGTGTAATCAAGTATTCCGTCGCTCCCGTCGACGTCAAAATCATATCCACACGCCCCGCCCAACGCAGACGTTCCGCCAGCGGTACGGCGCGTCCGTGAAACTGTTCGGCCAGGTCTTTTGCCTTATCCAGATTGCGGTTTGCAATGATAATGCTTTCCACCCCGTGCCCGACCAAATGTTTCGCCATGAGCTCCGCCATCGTGCCCGCACCGAGAATCAGTACCCGACGATTAGCCAAATGCCCCAACACTTCATGCGCCTTTTTGACCGCCGCATAGCTGACGGATACCGGATTGTCCGCAATATGCGTTTCCGTCCGAATTTTCTTCCCGATGGCGAGCGCACGTTGGAACAATACATTCAGTACCGGGCCGGTCGTGCCCTCCCGCACCGCCGTAAGATACGACACCTTGACCTGCGAAAGAATCTGCCCTTCTCCGACCACCAGCGAGTTCATCCCCGCCGCGACACGGAATAAATGGTAAATGACCTGCTCGCCTTTATAGTAGTAGAAATGCTCTTTCCCCGGCATTTCTCCGGCAATGGCCTGATAGACTTTTTCCAAAGCCGGCAGACCGTCCGCATTGTCATCAAACACGGCATACAGTTCCGTACGGTTGCACGTCGACAACAACACCGCCTCATCCAAATCCGCCAAGGCATTGATGTGTCCCAAGGCCTGCCGCACCTCTTCGGGCGTCAACGCAAACCGCTCCCGAACGGCAATCGGCGCGGTATTATGATTTAACCCTAAGACGGCTAATTGCATCTTCCATCTCCTCCTTGATTTGTTCCCATTCGCCGCGGCGCACGCGTGCCAGTGTATCTTCCGGCAAGTATCGACGCCAAAATTGTTCCCTCAATTTCTGCGTCGGCAGCAATGTCTTGACGGTTGTCCGCCACTGCGCCAGCTCCTCCGCTATCGTGCCCAGCATACCGTACTGTCTATCCCAATCGTCTTTGAGCAGTTTGAGCAATCGCGGCGATGCACCGCCCGTGCTCACCGCCCAAGTCACCGCCTTATCTCTTCCTGACGCCGGCAGCAATACGTCACCGCCGGCCACATCGGAGGCATCATTATACCAAGCCCCTGCCGCTGCCGCCGCTGCCGCTATCTCGCGACCGACCGCAGGATCATCGACGGCACCGATGACCAAGTCTCCTGCCTGCACGTCCGTCGGACAAAACATACGCGCCTCCCAGTGGCCGGCATCCGTACGCATCCGTTCCCGAATAGATTCTGAAATGACCGGTGCAATCACGACCCATCGGCCCCCCGTCGGCACTTCTGCCAATTTACGCGCCGCGATTCGGCCGCCGCCGACAATCACGACACGCCGCTTTTGTACATCGACAAACAGCGGCATCCATGTCGGCTTACTGCACATACGCATCAAATCCGATATCTTCCACAGCCGCTGCCAGCATCTCGGCCGACAGCGACGACGGCACGGTAGCGACGGCCGCTGCCGCCGCCAAATCGACCCGCACGTCCTGTGCGCCGACCTCGGTCAAGGCACGGGTCACCGCTTGTACGCAATGGTCGCAATGCATCCCCTCAATGCGGATGGATACTGTGTTCATGATTGCTTTCCTCCCACCTGAAAAAATCATAGTCGAGGCCGATGCCCGCCGTATTGCACACCGCCAAAAAACTGCGCAAAATCCGCGCGGTCAGTCCCCAAATCACATGGCCTTCGTAGCGATAAAAATAGACATCATAGGAAGCGACTTTCCGCCAGCCCGGCGAACGACGCGGTTCCATCGGAAACGGCATATCGGTCTCCATATACACACCGTCCCACATCGTCATCTGTTCCGGTTTCGTCTGCATGAGCCAGTTGACCGGCACCGTAAATACATCCGCCACTTCCACCGGATCCGGATAGAGCGTCGGCAGCCCGTCACGCCGAATCACATGCGGCGCCACCCAGCGGCCATATGCGGTCTGTGCCAACGGCAATGCCCCCAACACGTCCCACGAACCGGAATCGATGCCCAATTCTTCCCGCATCTCGCGCAAGCCCGCAGATAAGCTGCCTGTGTCCGTCTGCTCAATCCGTCCGCCCGGCAAGGCGACTTCCGCCGGATGACGACGCAGCCCCGCCGCGCGCACTTCCAGTAACACATGCCACGCCCCGTCCGTCTTCACCAACGGCATCACCACGGCATACCGTACCAAATCATAAATATTATGTGCTGTCGGTAACGGATTATATTGTCGTGTCGTCATCACGTCACCCCTTTACATTATTTCTATTATAGCATCTTTTCATTCTCACTGATAACGCCGTAATGAGAAACGAGGCATCAGCGGATGCCTCGTTGTTTCGTACTTTCGGTAATAGTATTGTGTTGTTCGGCAAAGAGCGCCTGCACAAACGGTTCCGGACGGAACACCTGCAAATCGTCAATCCCTTCGCCCAGACCGATCCAGCGCACCGGTACCCCCAGCTCTTCTTTAATGGAGAAGACGACACCGCCTTTGGCCGTACCGTCCAATTTTGTCAACACCACGCCCGTCAAGGGGACAATCTCGCCGAACAGTTTGGCCTGACTGACCGCGTTTTGACCGGTCGTCGCATCCAGCACCAGCCAGGTTTCATGCGGTGCGTCGGGGACGATTTTCTTTGCTACCCGACTGATTTTTTCCAGCTCATTCATCAAGTTGACCTTCGTGTGCAAGCGGCCCGCCGTATCGATGAGAACCACATCGACATCGCGCGCGACGGCCGATTCCAATGCATCATACACCACGGCGGCGGGATCGGCGCCTTCACCGTGCTTGACAATCGGGACCCCGACACGCTCTGCCCAAATGGTCAGCTGTTCGGACGCTGCCGCGCGAAATGTATCGCCGGCCGCGAGCAATACTTTTTTCCCCTGCGACTGATAATAATGCGCCAACTTGCCGATGCTGGTCGTCTTGCCGACGCCGTTGACCCCCACAATCAAAATCACTTCCGGACGGTGCCGGACGTCCGGCGCCGGCGGTGCCTCCAGTCTGGCCGCCAATGTCTTTTCAATAAACGGAATCACGTCCTTCGTGTGATGAATCTCTCCTTCCGTGACCCCGCGCCGAATTTCATGCATCAAGTAGTCCGTCGCCGTGACCCCCAAATCTCCCGTCAGCAGTACCGCTTCGAGATCGTCGAGAAAGTCATCGTCAATCTCGGCATAGCCGATAACGATGGTTTCGATATTGCGGACCAGACTTTGCTTGGTGCGCGCCAGTCCCTGCTTGACCTTATCCAAAAAGCTCATTGTGTTCCTCCTTATTCGCCAAATCGACCGCAATCAGTGTCGATACTCCTTTTTGCGCCATCGTCACACCGACCAGGCGGTCGGCCGCCTGCATCGTCTGCTTACGGTGTGTAATGACGATAAACTGGGTATCATTGCGGCCGCTTTGCAAGTACCGGCCGAATCGTTCCACATTCGCATCGTCCAGCGCCGCATCCACTTCGTCGACCAGACAAAATGGTGCCGGCCGTACGGCTTGAAACGCAAACAACAACGCGATCACCGATAACGCCCGCTCTCCGCCGGATAGCAGCGCCAACGACTGGCGCTTTTTCCCCGGCGGTCGAATACATATTTCGACTCCGCCGACAGGGTCGTCTTCGTTCGCCACCAATTCCAGCCGCGCTTCACCGCCGCCGAACAAATGCGTAAAAATCCGCTGAAATTCCGTCCCTACCGTGGCAAACGCCTCCGTAAACCGGCGCTCCATCTCCCGATCGATGGTATCAATGACCTCTTGTAACCCGTGGCGTGCCTTGGCCAAGTCGGCCAATTGCGTTTCATAAAACGAATGCTGTTCCCGCGCCTCACGATACTCTTCCTCCGCCTGCGGATTGACATCCCCCAGCGCGGCGATTTCCCGCTGTGCCTGTACGACCGTGCGCTCGATTTCCGGCGTCGTCCCCTCCACGCGAACGGAGTCAATCGTATCCGCCGTGTACCCGGTCGCGGCGAATGCCGCCGCCCGTTCGTCCGTCTCCGTACGCGCCGCCGTCACTTTGGCACGAGACAGTTCCGCCGCGCTTTGGGCATCCCGCTCCGCTTCCCGCAAGGTATCGTAGGCGGCATTGGCGGCCTGTTCCGCTGCCCGCCGCTCACCGTGCTCCGCATAATACGCATCGGCTGCTTGCGCCGCCGCCGTCGCCGCGCGGGTCGCCTCACGAAAGGCTTCTTCGCAGACTTGACCGCGCGCCTGCAAGCGTTCCGTTTCCGCCGCCAGTGCTGCCAACCGCTCGCGGTGGCTGTGCCGACGCGCCGCCAATTCCTGTTCGCGTTTTGCCAGCGCCGCCGCGTTTTCCCGTGCGCGTGCCACATCCCCTTCAAGCTTAGCGCACCGCACTTGCCGATTCGTCGTCTCTTGCCGATAGGCCGCCAGCTCGTCATCCGTATACGGCGCCGCTTCCGAGGGCACTTCTTCCTCTTGCGGCAAGAGCGATTCCTCGCGGCACGCTTGCGCCAATGTATCTGCCCGCTGTCGTGCCGCGGCGCTGTCCGCCCGCGCTGCATCCGCCAATTCCTGTACACGCCGACACTCCGCCATGGCGGCCGCCCGGCGTGATTCGGCTTGTACCGCGGCGGTTGTCAATTCCCGCACGGTCTCTTCCGCCTCAGCCAAGGCGGCCGTTATACTCTCCAGCGACGGGATGTCAATCGCCGGTGCCGCCTGCAGTGCGGCGAGTTCTTCCTGTAACGACTGCAATTCGCGACGCCTACCGAATACCGTCAGCTCCGCCTGTCGCGTACTGCCGCCCGTGACTGACCCGCCGGGCTGAAACAACTGTCCGTCCAACGTCACCATGCGCAACCGCCGTTCATACTTCGTCACCAAGCGTTGCGCGGTTTCCATCGTATCGACAATCATCGTGCCGCCCAGCAAGTACATGACCAGTGCATCATAGGCCGAATCGTACGTCACACATTGCGCGGCACTGCCGCACACTCCCGCCTCGCGCAACGCCGCCTGCTCATACGGACGCAACTCGCGGCCGCGGATATCCGCCAACGGATAAAATGTCGTTCTCCCGCCGCCGCGTTGCTGCAAGTAGCGGATGGCCGCTCTCGCTGTCGCCCCTTCAGGCACGACAAGGTGTTGTAACCGCGCCCCCAATGCGATATCCAACGCCGTCGTATACGCTGCCGGCACGGTCAGGATGTCCGCCACCGTACCGATACAATCGTCGCGCCATGGCGCATTGGCCTGCAAAATCATTTTCGTCGCACGGCCGAATCCTTCGTATTCATTGGCCAAATGCTCCAGATACCTGATACGTTCTTGATGCTGCTGCACCGCTTGCCGGTGCCGCAGCGCCTCTTCCTGCCGCTGCGCACGCAAGCTCCGGCAGTCTTCGTAGCGCTGTTTCGCCGCTTGCGCCGCGTGTCGCGCCGCATTCAGACGCTCATGCATCTCCGTGATTGTACGGATAGCCTCCTCGAGTGCTGCTTGCAGTCCGTGAAGTGTATCGTCATACTGTGCCGCCCGCGCATCCTCTTGCCGCGCACGATCGCGCATCAGTTCGATTTCCTTCGCGGTGGCCGCCGCTTGTGCCTGCCGTTCGGCGATGGATTGGCGCGCATCACGCGCCGCCGCTTCCTGCGCCGCACAGCGCTGCCGATACGCCTGCATGGCCGCCTCGGCCTGTGCCGCGATTTGCACGGCCTCCTGCGCCGCTGCCACCGCCGCCGCGTATTGTTTCTCCACCTCACTCAGGCGCGCATCCGTTTCCGCTATAGCCGCCCGCCCCGCGGCCAACTCGGTCTCTATCGCCTGTAGCGATTCCGTCGCCTGCTTCTCTTCTTCCGCGTGCCGTTCCAGCCGCTCCTGCGCGACTTGCCATTCTCCTTTGGCACGCTCCTGCCGCGTTTGCGTCATCGTGCGCGCCTGCTCGAGTTCACGCTGCTGCCGTGCTTCGGTTTCTTCCGCCGCCAAGCGCCGTTCCCGCTCCGCTTGCGCCGCTACGACCGCCGTGCGGGCAGCAGTCAATGCCTGCTCCGCGTGGATGCATTCATTTTCCGCGCGCGTCAGTTTGCGTTGCGCATTTTGCCAACGTTGCCATGCCAATGTCGTCAGTGCCGCCTGTTCGCGCTGTTTCCACAGATGGTAGCGGCGAGCCGTTTCCGCCCGCGCCGAGAGCGGCTCCAGTCGGTCGGCATAGACCTGCACCACATCCTGCACCCGTTGCATATTCTGTTCCGCCGCATGCAACTTGCGCAGCCCGTCCTGCTTGCGCATACGGTAACGCGTAATACCGGCCACCTCTTCAAAAATCGCCTTGCGTTCCTCCGGCTTGCCGATTAAAATCCGATCCACCCGGTTTTGACCGATAACCGCCATCGAATCCTTGCCCAGACCCGTATCGGCAAACAGAAGATGAATATCCTTCAAGCGACAGGCGCGACGATTAATCATGTATTCACTGTCACCCGAACGCAACAACCGCCGCGTGACCGCCACCTCGGCGACGTCCGGCAACAGCAACTCGTGCGGATTGTCAAAGACCAGCGTCACTTCCGCAGCCCCTTTCGGGCGCATATCTTCCGTGCCCGCAAAAATAACGTCGGCCGCTTTTTCTCCCCGCAGCTGACGTATACTCTGCTCGCCGAGTACCCACCGCACCGCATCGGCAATATTGCTCTTGCCCGCACCGTTCGGTCCGACGATACCCGTGACACCGTCTGCAAATTCAATTTCCGTCGGTTGCGCAAACGACTTGAATCCGCGCAACACCATTCGTAATAATCGCATGCCGTAACTCCCGCTCTTGTATAGTCAATATTATATCAAATTCGACAAGCCCTGTCAGACCGCACAGGCAACAAAAAAGCCGCTCTCGCGGCTTATAACCAAAACGTCCACACCACGCCCCCGGCAACGACCAACCAGCCGAGACCGTACCAAATCCGGCGTTGTTTGCTGGGCGTGGAACGACGTGCCGATGTGCGCCGTTTGCGTCCCAGCATCTCGACCCGCTCCGGCGAAGTCAGGTAGCGTCGCCCGGCACGCACCGTCCCGTTCATGACCGTGTGAGACCGACGTGATTGATGCTCTTCATTCCAGCGATCCACCAGAGCGATTCCCGACAGTCCCAGCGCTTCTCCGTAATTACGCAGCCAGCCTTTGATATAGACGGCGCCGGGCAAGCGGCTGTAGTCTTCCGTTTCCAAAGCCCACAAGTAGGACTCGGCAATATACGTCTGTCGGGAAATATCCGCAATGGACAGGCCTTGCTTTTCCCGTTCCGTTCGCAAAATGTCTCCGATACTCATTCCCGTACTTCCTCCTCGGGCGGTGTCAACAACTGCTCCGCTTCCTCCGGCGTCAATAAAATTTCGCGCGCCTTACTGCCGACATTCGGCCCGACGATACCCATATTTTCCATCGTATCAATCAAGCGTCCCGCCCGTGTATACCCGATGCGAAAGCGCCGTTGCAACATGGACACCGAGGCCTGCTCGGTTTCCATGACCATCCGCACCGCTTCCGGCAACAGCTCGTCATCCCACTGCGGTGTCTCCGCCGTCGGCGCGGCAACCGCTTCCGTCACCGTCTCACTGTATACCGGCGTCGCTTGGTCGGCAATATACTCCACGACCGCTTCAATCTCCGTATCCGATACAAATGCCCCCTGCACCCGGCGGGGTTTGGCCGCACCGATCGGATAAAACAACATGTCTCCCTTGCCGAGCAACTTTTCCGCGCCCGCCATGTCCAAAATCGTCCGCGAATCGATTTGGCTCGACACCGCAAAAGAAATCCGACTGGGAATATTGGCTTTAATCGTACCGGTAATTACATCGACCGACGGCCGCTGGGTGGCCAACACCAAATGCAGTCCCGCCGCACGCGCCATCTGTGCCAATCGGCAAATCGTCTCTTCGACATCGGCCGGCGCGACCGTCATCAAGTCCGCCAATTCGTCGATGATGATTACAATGATCGGCAACTTTTCTTCCGGATGCGCTTCGTTATACCGGCCGATATCTTTGACCTTGGCCGAAGCAAACAGACGGTAACGGTTTTCCATCTCCCTCACCGCCCAGCGTAATACCCCCGCCGCCTTTTTCGGGTCGGTGACGACCGGTGTCAACAAATGCGGCAAGCGATTGTATCCTGCCAATTCGACGACTTTCGGGTCAATCAAAATCAGTTTGACCTCATCGGGATACGAGCGGAACAAAACGCCCGCAATCAACGTATTGATACAGACGCTTTTCCCCGAGCCCGTCGAGCCCGCTACCAAGAGGTGCGGCATCTTCGTCAAATCGGTAATCACCGGCTGCCCAGTGATGTCTTCACCGAGTCCGACAACGACACCGCCGCGGGCGTTGCGAAATTCATCATGTGACAAGACGTCCCGCAGCGACACGGCATCTACCGTCCGGTTCGGTACTTCGATACCGACCGCCGCCTTACCCGGTATCGGTGCTTCGATACGGACATCCGTCGCCGCCAACTGCAACGCGATATCGTCCGCCAAATTCACAATCCGACTGACCTTGACCCCCGGCCCCGGTTCCAGCTCATAGCGCGTCACCGTCGGTCCGTGACTGGCATGCACAATGTGTGCATCCACACCAAAACTCTCCATCAAGGCTTCGATTTTCCGCGCGTTGTCCTCGACTTCCCGATGGCGATCGGCCGCCCGCGAACGCCCTTCCTGCAGTAAACTCAGCGGCGGCAAACGATAATCCGTCCGGGCGCGCGGCGCGCCTCCCCCTTGCTCCGGCTTGACTTGCCGGGTATCGTCACTGTCTTCCGTGCGGGTGCTATCCGCCGCGGGCGTTGACCGACGCGGACGACGAACCGCCGGCACCGTCGGCGGGGTATCTTCCTCCGTCGGTGTCGGGGCTGTCAGATTCGCCGCCTCTGTCGCGTCCGCCTCCGCGTTACGCGACGACGACTTGCCGATAGCAAAAAAATGCGGTTTGCGTTCGCCCGCTTCGTGCACAGGCGCCGGCGCGGCATGCTTTTCCATCTCGGTCCGCATACGATGCCCCGCTTTTTCCAATGCCGGCTGCGTCTTTTTCTTCACAAAACGCATCCCGTCCGCCAATGTCCATTGCGTCAAAATAATCGTATTGACGAGAGCAATCACCACAAGCGGGATTTTAACCCCGTCCTCGCCGAACAAGGTGCGCAAACACAGCAACCCGATACCGCCGATTAAACCGCCGTATTCTACAAAGTAATCGGGACGCAGTTCATCACCGGCACTGACATACCACCAGTGGATCGTCACCAGCAGCAACACTCCGTAAACGAACCACACGACTTCCCGCGTACCGAGTGCCAGCCGTTCATGTCGATAAATGTACCGCGCACCGACGAGAATCAGCAGTAGAGCCGGCAGAAACGCCCCGCGGCCGAATAAATATGCATACGCATAGTGCACCCATTCACCCAGCAGGCCCGCTTCCAAGCCCGCCAGGCTGACCAAACTGAACAAGCCCAGCGCGACCAAGAGCACCCCCGCGATTTCATAGCGCAGGCGCTCATGCCGTCGTGCCGCGTCACCGTGTTCCGTTTCCTTCGTCCGTCTTGCCATTGCTGTCCTCCGATTGTAATTGTCCTCGCCGTGCATTCCATTGCCGCGCCAACTCGGCTTCCGCCCCGAGTGAACGCGGTCGGTAATAACGGTCCTGCACCAATTCATCCGGCAAATACTGTTGCTTCACCCAGCCGTTCGGATAGTTGTGCGCATACCGGTATCCCGCGCCGTGTCCCAATTTTTCCGCGCCCGTGTAGTGCGCATCCCGCAAATGCGCCGGCACGGCACCGAACGCCCCCTGCGCGACCCGTCCCTGTGCGCGGTCTATCGCACCGATGATACTGTTGCTCTTCGGCGCCAGCGCAATATACGTCACCGCATGCGCCAAAATGATCCGCGCCTCGGGGAACCCGACCATCTCCGCCGCCTGTGCCGCCGCCGTCGCCACCACCAACGCATGGGAATCGGCCAGGCCGACGTCTTCCGAAGCACAAATCATCATCCGCCGCGCGATAAACGACGGCTTTTCTCCGCCGGCAATCATCCGTGCCATATAGTGCAAGGCCGCATCGACATCGGATCCGCGCATGCTTTTAATAAACGCGGACGCCACATCGTAATGACTGTCTCCCTGCTTGTCGTACTGCACTCGTTCGACGCCGATTTCCGCCACCCGCTCCATCGTCAGCGCCGCTCCCTCCGCAAGACCTGCAGTCGCCTGCTCCAAAAAATTCAGCGCCAAGCGTGCGTCACCGTCCGCCCGCACCGCAATCTGATGCAATGCGCCCTCTTGCACAGCCAGTCGCAACGTACCGAGCCCCCGCTCCGCATCCGTCAGTGCCGCCGCCAAAATCCGCTCAATCGCCGCGACCGACAACGCCTCCAGTCGGATTAACCGCATCCGCGACAACAGCGCCCGCTGGACCTCAAAAAACGGATTTTCCGTCGTCGCGCCGATGAGCACGATGGTTCCGTCTTCCACATAGGACAATAAAATATCTTGCTGCCCTTTATTAAATCGATGAATTTCATCGATAAACACAATCGTCCGCCGTCCGTACAACACGCCCTGTTCCTTGGCCTCCTGAATGACCTTGCGCAACTCCGCCACCCCGCTGGTTGTCGCGTTGACCGTCACAAAGCGGCTTTGCGTCATCTGCGCAATCACATGGGCAATCGTCGTCTTGCCCGTCCCGGGCGGCCCGTACAGCAACAGCGACGGCACGGTATCCCGGCGAACCATCGCCGCCAAAAAACTCGTCGGGCCGACCACCTGCTCCTGCCCGCAGATATCCGACAATGTTTGCGGCCGCATCCGTACGGCCAACGGCCGAAAGTCCGTCGCTGTGCTTTGTGTAAATAAATTATCCATATCGACTCCATAAAAAATAACCGCCGGATAGCCAGCGGTTATAGTCCCCACCATGTCGTTTTGCCGTATTTTGAGCCTGCGTTTGCAGGTGGGTGTCTTCCCGCCCGAAGAAGTATACTCTGCGAGCAGAGCCGGACTCCCTAAGTAATGGTGTTGGTTCAAAATAACTGAGCTGCACGTGCACAGCAGGGGTTTGTCTGTATGTTTATCATACCAAATTACCGCTGTCTTTTCAAGCCGCACACGGCGTTACCTTACTTTTTCACCAGTTTTTCTTCCGTCCGAATCGCCAGCTCCCGCAATTGCTTCGGTGCCACTTCACCCGGGGCCTGCGTCATCGGATCAATGGCGCTTTGTGTTTTCGGGAAGGCAATCACGTCACGAATCGAGGCGCGTCCCGCCATCAGCATGACCAGCCGATCCAAGCCGAAGGCGATGCCGCCGTGCGGCGGTGCGCCGAACTGGAATGCATCCAGCAAAAATCCGAATTTCTCGCGTGCTTCTTCGGCCGTAATTCCGATGGCCTTGAAGACGCGTTCCTGTAATTCTTCCTGATAAATACGCAGACTGCCGCCGCCGACTTCAATCCCGTTGAGCACCATATCATACGCTTTGGCCTTGACCTCGCCCGGCGCGCTTTCCAAGAGTTCCACATCTTCCTCGCGCGGTGAGGTAAAGGGGTGATGCATCGCCACATAGCGTTTTTCTTCCTCGCTGTATTCAAACATCGGGAAATCCAGCACCCACGTAAAGGCCAACTTGTCCGGATCGATCAAATTCATCCGCCGTGCCATTTCCAAGCGCAATTCGCCGAGTGCCTGCGCCACTGTCGCCGCCTGATCGGCAATCAACAAAATCAAATCACCCGGCTGCGCGCCGCTGCGTGCAATGATGGCGCGAATCATCTCTTCCCCGAGGAACTTGGCAATCTGCGACTTGATACTGCCGTCGGTATTAATCATAATCCACGCGAGGCCTTTCGCACCGTACCGGCCGACATAATCCACCAGCCCGTCCAACTCGCGGCGCGGGATACCCGCATCTCCCGTCACGACAATCCCCTTGACCTGCCCGCCGGCTTCCACCACCGAACGGAACACCTTGAAATCGGTCGTCGCGACCACGTCCGTCACATCAAAGAACGGCATATCAAAACGCAAATCCGGTTTGTCCGAACCGTACAGACGCATAGCGTCATCATACGAAATCCGCGGGAACGGCGTGACAATATCACGCTGCAGCACGCGTTTGAAAATCTGCGCCATCATGTCTTCCATCATGGTCAAAATCTCATCGCGTTCGATAAAACTCATCTCGATATCCAACTGGGTAAATTCCGGTTGCCGATCCGCCCGCAAGTCTTCATCCCGGAAACAACGTGCAATCTGGAAATAGCGTTCCATCCCCGAGACCATCAAAATCTGTTTGAACAACTGCGGCGATTGCGGCAATGCATAGAATTTGCCCGGATTGACACGGCTCGGCACCAGGTAATCACGCGCCCCTTCCGGTGTGCTCTTAGTCAGCATCGGCGTTTCGATTTCCCAAAATCCGCGTTCATCCAAAAAGTCCCGCATCACTTTCGTCACTTGGTGACGCAAGCGCAAGTTGCGTTGCATTTCCGGCCGACGCAAATCCAGGTAGCGATATTTCAGTCGGATATTTTCATCGACATCCACATTGTCTTCAATATAAAACGGCGGTGTCTTGGCCGCGTTCAGTATGCGCAATTCCGTGACGACGACTTCCCATTGCCCCGTCGCCATATGGTCATTCACCGTTTCCGCATCGCGGCGGCGTACCTTGCCGCAAATGGCAATCACGTATTCATTGCGAATGGCTTCCGCTTTGTGAAAGCTCGTGGCGTCATAGTCCGGCGATGCCACCAACTGCACGACCCCCGACCGGTCACGCAAATCGACGAAAATCAACCCGCCGTGATCGCGGCGGCGCTCCACCCAACCGCACAATACTATTTCCTGTCCGTCATCCACTGCGGCGACTTCACCGCAACCTTTTGTCCGTCGTAATCCTGCCATCGTTTCCATCGGATCATCCTCTCCCGTCGAGTTTTGTGGCCAGCACGTCCGTCAGTGCCGCTTGCGGAACAGTCTCCTGCGCATGGCTTTGCATATCGCGCAACGTCACTGTCCCCTCTGTCAATTCGGTTTCGCCCATTATTATAACATACTTCACACCGCTTTTAGCGGCCTGCTTCAGCCGGCTCTTCATACTGCGCTGCAAGAGGTCCGTATCCACCGACCGGCCGGCTTGCCGCAGTTGCTGCCCCAGCGCAAAAGCGACCTCATTGGCCGCCTCGGTTTGTACCGCAATGGCGACATCCGCCGCGGTATCCTGCACCGGCAACAGTTGCTGGGATTCGAGCGCCAACAGCAACCGCTCCAGCCCGACCGCAAAGCCGATACCGGGCACGGAAATTCCGCCGATTTCTTCGACAAGTCCGTCATAGCGCCCGCCGCCGCATATGGCACTCTGCGCACCGAGCGGCGCATATTGGATTTCAAAGGCGGTCTTCGTGTAGTAATCCAGTCCGCGCACCAAGCGCGGATCTTCCGTGACCGCAATCCCCGCCGCGGCAAGCAGCGCCCGCACCGCCTGATAATGCGTCGCGCACCCTTCACACAAATGCGCCGTCAAGCGCGGTGCACCGAGTGCGACCGCATGACAATGTTCTTGCTTGCAATCCAAGACGCGGAGAGGATTTTTCTCCATCCGCGCCACACAATCTTCACACAGCTCGCCTCGATATTGTTGCAAATAGTCCAGCAACGCCTGCCGATAGCGCGGCCGGCACACGGGACAACCGACCGAATTGATATACACGGTCAAATCCTGCAATCCCAATTCCGTAAACAGCTGTACCGCCATCGCGATACATTCCGCATCCGCCTGCGGTAGCGGTGTCCCTAAAATCTCGATACCGAATTGATGAAACTCCCGAAAGCGCCCCGCTTGCGGACGGTCATACCGAAACATCGAGCCCATATAGTACCATTTGGTCACGCCCTGATCGGCATACTCCTTGTGCTCCAAGTAGGCCCGTACCGCCGCCGCGGTATTTTCCGGACGCAAGGTCAGCGAACGATTGCCGCGGTCGAGAAACGTATACATTTCTTTCGAGACCACATCCGTAGTTTCGCCGATGCCCCGTTGAAACAGTTCCGTCTGTTCAAAATGCGGCGTGCGGATTTCTCCGAAACCGTACTGCCGACACAGTCGGCGTATCCGCGTTTCCAAAAACTGCCATTTTTCCGCGGCGCCCGGTAATATATCCTGCGTGCCGCGCAGCGCTTTAATCATACTCTCTCTCCTTTACTTGCCAGTCCGTCAAACAGTTCGTCACGTTGCCGCAGATAGTCCTCCTGCCGACGATGATATACATCGGCATCCCACGGAAAATAACAACGCGCAAACTGAAACGCCTCATTCTTCAGTACTTTATTGGTCGCTCCCGGACCGATTCCCAAGATATGCATCCGTTCCGCTATCATTTGAATATTGTAGCGGCAACTATATCCCGGCAAGGTATATCCGACATTGGCCAAGTCCGCCGTCATGTACTTCTGCCGATATACATAATACGGCAGATACCCCGCGGCGCGCAAGGCCTCACCCGCCTCGCGCTGCATTTGCGCGGTGGCGGCGGCGGAAGGTAAATCACAGGCGGCGGCCGCCGCCAGCGGGCTGTGTCGCTTGAGTGCCAGCGTATGCACCGTGATATTTTCCGGTCTCCATGCAATCAGCGTACGAATATTGGCACGCATATCTTCGACGGTCTGCCCCGGCAGGCCCGCTATCAAGTCCATATTCACCGCCTGAAACGGAAGCGCCCGCACCGCCTGATAGATACGTGTGACATCAGCAGCGGAATGCGCCCGATGAATCCGCGCCAGCAGCTCGTCCTGCAATGTTTGCGGATTGATGCTGATGCGTGTGACACCATAGCGCACCATGGCTTGCAATTTGGGCGCATCGATGGTATCGGGTCGTCCCGCTTCGACGGTGTATTCTTCCGGCAACGGTAACGCGTCGGCCACCGTCCGCAACAGTCGGGCAAAGTACGGCGCGGGCAATACCGTCGGTGTGCCGCCGCCGTAATAAACGGAGTCGGCGGTCAACCCGTGGCGCCGCATCAATGCGCCCGCTCGCTCCACGTCCCGACACAAATCCGCCGTCAATCGCTCCCAATCCTCATCGGGGGCGGCAATGCGTGCCGGAAACGAGCAATACGAGCAGTGACTCGGACACAGCGGAATCCCGATATAGACCGCGACCTTGCGGGCGACATCCCGCCAATCCGTCGCCACGTACTCCCGCTGCAAAGCACCGACCTCCTGCAGCAACTGCCGCTCTGCGGGCGCCACGCGCGCGTCGCGCAAAAACCGCTCCGCCGCCTGTGCGTAGTCGTCCTGCGCAAAAAACGGCTGCAGCACCTTGGTCGGTCGCATGCCGATGAGGTATCCCCATGCGCCCAACGTCTGTCCCGTCAATGCCCCCAGCGCATCTTGCAGCGCCCGCCCTGCAGCGGTCCGGCTCGCCAGATTCGTCGCCGTCGCAATCACGGCATCACCGGCCGTGACCCGCAGTGTCCATGTATCGCCGTGTGCCAGCGCGACCCGTACATACGGCGCCGCCTCCTCACGACGAAACCCGTAGCGCAACATAATCTGCGCCACCATGGAGTGGCAGGACAGCGGCCCCGTCCAGCTGAACGTCCGCTCAATCACGCTTCGCGCGTTCGGCACGCTTGCGGCGGCAATCACCGCAGTAGCCGTAAAACTTCAGCACATGATCGACCACCTCAAAGGCGTCTTCTTCCATAATCATCTGTTCGAGCGGCTCGAGCATATCATGTCGAAATTCGCGAATCACGCCGCAATTCAGACAAATCAAATGATGATGAAAATGCGGTTCATCATGATTGTACAATTCGTAGCGGGCACGCCCGTCACCGAAATCGAGTTTGCGGAGCAAATTCAACTCGACAAACAAGTCCAACGTCCGATACACCGTCGCCAAACCGATGTCGGGGCGCACTTCTTTGACGGCCCGATAGACATCTTCCGCACTCATATGATTTTCATCGCTCTCTGTAAACACCTGCAGAATATCCTGGCGCTGCGTCGTGAACTTATACTTGTGCTCTTTGATTTTCTCTTTGAGCGTCGCCATAATATTGCTTTGTCTCATGCGTCTTCCCCCTTTACTCGCTTGCCATCCGCTTATACCGATTGTAATACCACATATGTCGAGCCAGCACCTTGGTCACGGCCAGCACCGGCACCGCCAGCATCATCCCGAAAATCCCCAGCACCGAGCTGCCGAGCAGGACGCCGCCGATGATCGCGACGGGATGAATATCGATGACCTTGCCCATCGTATTCGGCATGATGACATGCCCTTCGAGTTGCTGCACCACAATATAAAACACCAGCACCTTGGCCGCCAGCATCCAGCTGACCGTCCCCGCCAGCAATACGGCCGGTATCGCGCCGACAATCGGCCCGACAATCGGGATGAGCTCCATCAGCCCCGCGAGCAATGCGATGACCAACGGATACGGTACGTCAAAGAACCACATCCCGGCAAAAACCAAGGCGGCAATCAATGCGCACATGAGCAACTGCCCGCGGATATACGCACTGAGTGTTTCGTGCATTTCATGAATAATATGCCGCAAATGTCCGCGATAGGCGTCCGGAAACAAGCCGACGAAAACGTCTTTGAAACGGTCGCCCGACTTCATCATATAAAACGCGATAATCGGCACGACAATCAATTCCACCAGCGTTCCCGTAAAGCTGAGCAAAAGCAACACGCTTGTCTGGGCGATTTCAATTAAGTAGTTGGCGCCGCGCCGCAGCAAATCTTTAATCATCAGCTGCACATCCGCCGGCACGAAATCAAACCAGCGGTCCTGAAATAGCAGCGCCATCCGAATCATCTGGTCGGTCAACATCGGCAACTGGGCAATAAAGAGTTGCAATTCGTTGATGAACGGTACGAAAATGCTCTGCATAATCAGGTACATGACCAAGATGAATATCGCAAAGGAAATCAAAATCGCAATATCTACCGGAAATCGTCGCCATCCCGCCCGTGTGACCGCCGCCATCAGTACATCCACCAGCGGCCGCAAGAGCAAGGCCAAAAACAGCGCCAGGACAAACGGTACGACCACCCACGGCTCCAAATAGACAATCAGCGCGACGATGCCGACAATCGCAATGCGCAGCCAAAATTGGGCATCTCTGGTCACCATCTGCCGCCTCCCAGGAACGGATTCCATTGTTTTTCTTCACCGACGGTCGTCGCCGGCCCGTGGCCGGAAAGGACGACGGTGTCTTCCGGCAATGTCAACAGTTTCGTGCGAATCCCGTCCAATAACGTCTCCAACGAGCCGCCGGGGAAATCCGTCCGCCCGATGGATCCGTTAAACAGCGCATCACCGGAAAACACCACCGCCTCGTCGGCCGCGTACAGACTGATGCCGCCCGGCGTATGTCCCGGCGTCTCCAGCACCTCCAGTCGGATACCGTCAAGCGTAATCACATCGCCCTCACGGACATAGCTGTCCGCTGCCTCACAGGTCACCGGCCCCTCCAAGTACGCCGACAAATTGAGTCGCGGATCGGACAGGTAATCGGCATCCGCGGCATGCATGACGACGGTGACCTCCGGATAGGCGGCACGCAGCGCATTCACCGCGCCGATATGGTCGGCATGGCCGTGTGTCAGCACGACCGTCCGCAGTGTCCACTCCCGTTTCTTCAGCTCGCCGATGAGCACGTCCGGTTCGGCGGCCGGGTCAATCACCAGCGCATGGCCCGTTGTCTCATCCGCCAGCAGGTAGGCATTCGTCGCCAATGCGCCCAATGTATGTGCGATAATTTTCATACTCTCTCCTTAAAATTGCCGCCGGCTGTCGAGCAAGAGCGTGACCGGCCCCCAATTCACCAACTCCACGTCCATTTCCGTTCGGAATCGACCCGTACCGACCGTTACACCGGCCTTTCGACAACCGTCGACCACGACCTCATAGAGCCGCTCCGCCTCCGCCGGCACCGCCGCCTCACTGAACCCCGGCCGCCGTCCTTTGCGACAGTCGCCGTACAACGTGAATTGCGACACAATCAACAGCTCCCCGCCGACATCCAGCAACGAACGATTGAGTTTGCCGTCTTCATCTTCAAAAATCCGCAAATGCAGTATCTTCTGCACGATATAGCGGGCATCTTCTTCCGTATCGTCCCGACCGACCCCGACCAGCACCGTCAAGCCCGCATCGGCCGTGCCGACGACCTCACCGCCCACACTGACGCGGGACGATTTGGTCCGTTGTACTACCGCTCTCATGCGCCGCCTCCTTTCACTGTCCGCGCTCGGACGTCTGCATCCGTCGCACGGAATACACATCGCGCACCCGTCGCATCTTTGTCACGACAAATTCCAACTGCGCGACATCCCGGATTTGAATCCCCATCCAGATATGCGCCTCTTTATTTTGCGGCAAATCCGCATTGACCGACCCGATAGACAACTTCATCTCGGAGATGACGCCCAGTATGTCGGCCATCAACCCCGGCCGGTCGTTGCCCTTGATTTCGACCGCCACCAAAAACGTCTCCTCGACCCCGTACGCCCAGCTGACTTCAATCAGCCGCTCCGGGTCTTGGAGATGCACCATATTCGTGCAATCCAGCCGGTGTACCGAGACGCCGCGACCGCGCGTGATATACCCCACAATCGCATCGCCCGGCACCGGCGTACAGCACCGCGCCATATGCACCAACAGCCCCGGTTCTCCTTTGACCAGCACCCCGCTGTTGCCCTTCTGCTTGTGCTTGGACAGCCTGAGTCCGTCCAAGGTCTCTTGCAGATTGGACACCGGCGGCGCATGCTTTTCTTTTTCCTTTTTGTCGATATCAATCAGCTTGAGCAAAATCCCGTTGACCGTCATGCCGCCGTAACCCGTCGCCGCCAGCAAATCGTCCGCCGTGCCGGCATGGATTTGGCCGGCGATGGTTTCCAGGCGGCCCGGCTGATTGAGCGTCTTCCAGTCATAGCCCATCCGCTTCGCCTCCGACTCGAGTGCGTCTTTGGCCTTGGCGATATTGTCCTCACGGTTCGCCTTTTTGAACCAGCCGCGGATTTTGGCACGACTCTCCGACGAGGCCACGATATTGAGCCAGTCCAGACTGGGCTTACCCGTTTTCGAGGTAATAATCGATACGATATCGCCGTTTTTCAGCGTATAGTCCATCGGCACGATGCGACCGTTGACCTTCGCGCCCGTGCAGGTATTGCCGACATCCGTATGAATCCGATACGCAAAATCCAGCGGAATCGAGCCCTGCGGCAAGTCGATGACATCTCCCTTCAGCGTAAAGACAAACACCTCATCGGCAAATACATCCAACTTGAGCGAATCGACAAACTCCTTCGGATTACTCGTATCCTGCCATTCGAGCAGCTTCCGCAGCCACCCGATTTTCTCATCCAGATCGCGCCCGCTCTTGCCGCCGCCTTCTTTGTAGCGCCAGTGTGCGGCGACGCCGTATTCGGCGACCCGGTGCATCTCTTCCGTACGGATTTGGATTTCTACGGGTTGCCCCGCCGTGCCTATGACCGTCGTGTGCAGCGACTGGTACATATTCGGTTTCGGCATGGCAATATAGTCCTTGAACCGATACGGGAGCGGTTTCCACAGACTGTGCACGATTCCCAGCACCGCATAACAATCCGGTATCGTCTTGACGATGACTCGCGTCGCGTACAAATCGTAAATCTGACTCAAATCACGATTGCCTTTTTGCAGTTTTTTATAAATACTGTAAAAATGTTTCGGCCGCCCCGTAATTTCAAAGGCAATCCCCGCCTCCGCAATCGCATCGCGCAACACGTCCATCGTCTGATTGACGATTTCCTCGCGGATTTTGCGTTTGACCTTGAGCTGCTCGACCAAATCATAATATTGCTCCGGTTCGAGATAGCGGAAGGATAAATCTTCCAACTCCCATTTGACGGTAAACATCCCCAGCCGGTGCGCCAGCGGCGCGAAAATCTCCAGCGTCTCTCTGGCAATCCGCTGCTGCTTGTCGGGGCGCATCGCCCCCAATGTGCGCATATTGTGCAGACGGTCCGCCAGCTTGATAACCACCACGCGGACATCTTTGGCCATCGCCAAAAACATCTTCCGATAATTTTCCAGTTGCTGGTCTTCCTTGGTTTTGTAGTCGATTTTACCGAGTTTCGTCACGCCGTCGACCAAAAACGCGACCTCTTCGCCGAACAACATCGTAATGTCTTCCAGCGTGTATTCCGTGTCTTCCACCACATCGTGCAGCAGCGCCGCCATAATGCCTTTCGAGTCCATCTGCAAGCCGGCGATGATTTGCGCGACCGCCAGCGGATGCATGATATACGGCTCACCGGATACGCGCTTTTGATCGGCATGGGCGGTGTCGGCCAACTCAAACGCCTCGTCAATCCGGTCAAAATCCGCCGTGGGCAAGTATTCGCGAATCGTATCCGTGAGCTGCCGATACGCCGCCTGCCGGTCAAACGCCTGATTGACCGTCGTTTCCTTCATGGCCTCCACCTCCTTTACTGTATTGTAAATACGTCAACGACATCGCCAGATCGAGTTTGCCGCGCACATCGCCCCAGCGATACAAGATGCCGCCCTCGCGCGGTTCCCGGGTCACGATGCCCAGTTCCGTAAATACCGTCAACGCCAGCGCAATCGCGCGCGGCGCATACACACCGTGATGCCGCTCCGCCAAAATCCGCTCCAGCTGCTCGGGAATATAATCCCGCCCCGCAAGTAAGGACTTGACCCGCGGATAGAGTGCCGCGAGCATATCCCGATCCAATACGACCGGTTCGGCGTCTTCCACGACAATATCGCGCAGTACGGCCTGCACCGTCGTCCGTCCTTGCCATTCATTGAGTTGGAGCGCATACACCGCTCCCACCCGATCGCCCGCATAGAGCTCGGACGACCGTTCGCCGTAACCCCAGCCGACCGCTTCACATGCCGCCGCCTCTTGCTGCAATTCAAGTTTGAGATGATTGCGTTCCGCGCCGATACGCCGCACATTGGCCAGCGTGGCGCCGTGTGTCATAAACAGCGGCGCGGGATTCGCCTCGCCGAACGGCTCGAGTGTCGCCACCGCATTGACAAAATCGACATCGATATCGGCCAGACGCAACTCTCGCTCCACTTCCAGCACCGGTATCCGATCGTCTTCCGTCAAGGCCGCCGACGCCAAGCGTGCCAAGCGTTCGCGCAACGCCGGAATGCGTTCCTTCGCAACGGAAAATCCGGCCGCCTGCGTATGTCCCCCGAACTGAATCAGCAAGTCTCGACAGGCTGTCAGCGCCTGAAAAATATCAAAGCCCGGAATACTGCGGCATGATCCCTTGCCGATATCCCCGTCGACGGCAATCATGACAATCGGTCGATAATACCGTTCCACCAAGCGCGAGGCGACAATCCCGATGACCCCGGGATGCCAATCCTCACCGTCCACAACCAATGCATCGCACGTCTGTATTCCCAGCTCGGCAATCCGCTCTTCCGCCCGGGCAAACAGTTCCCGCTCCTTGCGCTGCCGCTCACTGTTTAGCTCAAACAGCTGCTGCGCCCGCTCTTTGGCCGTCGCGGCGTCTTCCGCCAGCAGCAGCTCCACCCCCAAGCGGGCATGCGCCAACCGCCCCGCCGCATTCAATCGCGGTGCCAGCGAAAACCCGATGCGCTCCGAGGTCACCGCATCGGGCGCAATCCCGCACACATCCAGCAACGCCAGCAGGCCTTCATTCTGCGACTGCGCCATTCGCCGCAATCCTTCCCGCACGTAAATCCGGTTTTCATTCGTGAGCGCGACCACGTCGGCGACCGTCCCCAGCGCGACCAATTCGACATCCGCCGTGTAGTCTTCCCCGCGCAGGGTCAGCCACAGCGCGCGGCAGAGCGTGTAGCCCACCCCCACTCCTGCCAAATTGTGGTCGGGATAGGTGCAGCCGTCCTGCTTGTGGTCGAGTACGGCCACGGCCGGCGGTAAGACAGGCCCCGGATTGTGATGATCCGTCACGATGAAGTCCAACCGATCCTGAAACGCCGCCACCAGCTCCGCCGCACTGATTCCGCAATCGACCGTAATCACCAATTTCGCGCCGCGCGCGACCAATTGCTCGAGCGCCTCGGCATGCAGACCGTATCCTTCCGCTTGGCGGTCGGGGATGTAGTAGTCCGCCCGCGCACCGAGCGCACGCAAACAGCGCACCAAAACCGATGTCGCCGTAATCCCGTCGACATCATAATCCCCATACACGACGATGGGTTCCTCCGTCTCCAGCGCCGTGCGAATCCGCTTGACCGCCGCCGCCATGCCTTTCATCAAAAACGGATCATACCGATCGTCCAGTGTCGCATATAAAAAACGCTGCGCGGCGGCTACATCCTGCACGCCCCGCGCCGCCATCATCTCCGCCACAATCGGATGCAAGCCGTACGTCTGTACGACCTCCGGGGCGGCGGCACATATCGGCCGTGATTTCCATTTCTTGTTCATTTGCTCTCACATTCTCAATACTCATCTATTGTGTTCTATTTTATCACTTTTCATTCTCATTTACTACCCGTAACATCGGATTATATCGATTTTTATTTTTATTTCTGCGGATGTTTACGCCGCCTTCACACATGAATGATTTTCACTTTACCCAATCGAAAATGAAACTCAACGGCTGCACACACCGATAATCAACGCCCGCCGCCTTTGCTCCCCCGTCGGCTCGATGCGACCGCCGCATACAAAAACACGTCCGTACGGGATGATTCCGTACGGACGTGTGGATTATATTTCTTCCCGCGCAATCGCGCCGACAATGGCATCGACGATGCACCGCAGCTGTTCTTCCGACGGTCCTTCCGCCATGACCCGGACCAAGGGCTCCGTCCCGGACGCCCGCACCAGAATATGACCGTCATCTCCGAGCTCGTCTGTCCCCGACGCAATCGCCGCCTGCACGACGGCGTCCTCTTCCCATGCATGTTTGTCACGCACCGGTACATTGACCAGGAGTTGCGGATAAATCGCCAGCTCCGCGGTCAATTCGCGGATACTCGCGTGGCATTCTTGCATCATCCCCAGCACCTGCACCGCGGTCAATACGCCGTCGCCCGTCGTATTGTGCCGGAGAAATATCACATGCCCCGATTGCTCGCCGCCGAGGACATAGCCGTGCCCGCGCATATGCTCCAGTACGTAGCGGTCGCCCACCGCCGTCCGCGCCAAGCGGATACCATGCTGCGCCAGCGACTTCTCCAAGCCGATATTACTCATGACCGTCGCCACTACCGTGTCGTCCGCCAATTCGCCGTGCGCCTGCAACTGCCGCGCGCACATGTACATAATCCGGTCACCGTCCACCAATTCGCCCTGATCGTCCACCAAAATACAGCGATCGGCATCGCCGTCATTGGCCACTCCGACCGCCGCACCGTATTCCCGTACCGCCGCCTGCAAGCGTTCGGGATGTGTCGAGCCGCAGTCGGCATTGATATTGACGCCGTCCGGCTCTGCCCCCAGCCGGATGACTGTCGCACCGAGCCGCTCCAAGACGACGGGCGTCACCGCACTCGCCGCACCGTTGGCCGTATCCGTCACGACCTTCATGCCGTCGAGCCGTGCCGGTGCCGTGGCGATGACATGATCGATATAGCGCTGCAACAAATCCGGCCGCGCGCTAATCGTCCCGACCTCCGCGCCCGTCGGTCGCTCCGCCTGCTCCGTCGATGTCTGGCGCAACATCTCTTCGAGTACATCCTCTGTCTCGTCGGGCAGCTTGAATCCTTCCGAATCAAAAAATTTAATCCCGTTATCGGGAAACGGATTGTGCGATGCGGAAATCATCACCCCCGCCGCATAGTGGCCCCGCTTCGTCAGGTACGCCACCCCCGGGGTCGGGATGCCCCCCGCATCATCCACCTTGCCGCCGACCGAGCAAATCCCCGCCGCCAGCGCTGCCGCCAGCATCGTACCGGAAATGCGCGTATCGCGTCCGATCAAAAATCGCGGTGCGGCATGCCGCTCACTGAAATACGTCGCCGCGACCCGTCCCAAATGAAATGCCAGCTCCGGGGTCAGCGTATCGTTCACTACGCCGCGTACCCCGTCCGTGCCGAATAATCGTGCCATCTGTTTCCTCCGTTATGTCTGCGGTACAATCCGCACATGTACTTCCGCGACTTCCGGCGTCACGGTGCCGCCCGCAGGTACCGGTATCGGCACCTGTGTCACTACATCTTGCGTCGCGTCACTGACCGACAGCGGCGGAAGCGACCACTCCGTCCGCTCCTGCAACACCTCCGGTGCCGCCTGCAACGCGACTCGCGCCGGTGTCACCGTGACTCCCGCGACACGGTACCCGGCCGCCGGCTGCCCGTCAATCGGCACCGCCAGCGGTAATTCCGCGCGCCCCTCCGCGCCGGCCAATTTGACCTTGACCAAAATATTCGCCGGTGCGACATTGACCTCGGATACGATATTGCCGTCCTGATCGCGCGCTTCCGTCGGGGCGACCGTCTGGAACGGCTGCTGCTGCCCGTCGACACTGACCGTCGCCGTCACCGCCGCAATTCGCTCGATGGCTCCCGGCGCGCCCGACACCGTCACCGTATCCGGCATCGATTCTTCCACCTTTGCCTCATAGCCGGCGGCCGGCTTGCCGACGATATGTACCGATACCGGCAAAGTACGCAAGACAAAATTCTCCACGCGCAAGGTAAATTCCGCCGGCATCTGCTCAATCAGCTCGACCCCCGGCGGCAATGTCACCCGAATCGTCTGATGCGGATACTCGCCGGGCTCCGCTTCCGACAAATCCACTCCCGCATACAACTCCGACTCACGCAGACCGAGCATCGTGTTGCGTTGCATCCGTAGCTGCAACGTCACCGTATCCGGTACGCCGCTCGCCACCAGCGACGACGGTAATCCCGTCGTCGCCACCGGCACCGTATAGCGACCCTCTATCACCGGATTTTGATCATTCATGATAAACAGCCACAAGACGACCGCAATGACCAGACAAATGATTTTGGCAACCCAGTTGCCCCCCGTCCGCAACTTCATTTTGGCCTCCATTTCAGCATATCGCCAATCACGGAGAAACGCTCTCCGCTTTTGAGCAGATAATTTCTCAGCATATTGCGCAAATTATCCCCGTCAAAATGACGATAAACATGTCCGCCGTACGCATAGGAAATCGTCCCCGTCTCTTCACTGACGACGACCACCAACGCATCCGCCTGCTCCGTCAGCCCGATGGCCGCACGGTGTCTCGTCCCCAGTTCACTCGACAGTGTCCGATCCTGCGTCAGCGGGAGCAAGCAACCGGCGGCGACCACCCGGTTTTCACGGATAATCACCGCACCGTCATGCAACGGCGTATTCGGGATAAATATATTGCCCAGCAGTTCCTCACTCACCACCGCATCGATATAAATCCCCGTATCGTTAAAATCCCCCAACCCGACCGAGCGCTCAAATACGATTAATGCGCCGATTTTTTGGCGGGCCATCGTTTCACACGCATGCACCACACTGTCAATCACGCGCATCAATTCATCATCATCGACAATCGAGCTGCGATTGATGAAGCGCCCGCGTCCCAGCTGTTCCAACGCTTTGCGCAATTCCGGCTGAAACACAATCGGCAGCGCGACAATCAGCACCGTGATGGCCTTTTCGAGCAGCCAGTTGACCACATGCAAATCCATCCACTTGCTGGCAATGCTGAACACGCCGATGACCAACAAGCCTTTGAGCAGCGTAATCGCCCGCGTGCCCCGAATCATATAATACAGCTGATATAAAATGACCGCCACGACCAAGATGTCGATGATATCGAGCATCCGTATCGTCGAGAGCAATCCCTGTAATTGCATCATCATACAGTCTCCCCCGCTAATTTCATGTTCTCATTATAGCATAAAAAGAAACGACGCCTCCGTCGTTTCCGGCGCCGGCGTCCATACGACCGAGCGCACGCGGCATCAACTGTGTGCTTTACAGGACCACGACGTCACCTGCAGCGCAATCACGCCGACCTCCCTCACCATCTCGGGCGTAAAATGAAATTCACGGTCCGGTGCATAATGCCGCATGACTTGCGTAAGTCCGTGAATTTTATCCGCCGGCTCATCGAGTACGGAAACCGTGCCGCTCCCCATCACCGACGCATACAGATAAGAAAAATCGCATGCCGCATCCGCCATCATCAAATCATGGCGGCAATCCATTTCAAATCCCGCCCGATTCAGCCTGCGCGCCAACTCCATCTTGCGCCCTGCACGTGCCCCGTGGCAGTATATCGTCAGCTCCCGATTCGCGGTCACTTCATAGCCGAAATTCAGCGGCACCATGTACACTTCCTCACCGTCAACAAAGCCCAGCCGCAAACATTCACAGGCCTCCATAATCGTCAGCATCTGTGCCCAATCACTGATTTGGCGATCCGTTCTCCGCATTTTTACCCTCCGCAACATGCGCACACAAAAATCATTTTTTACTGTTTTACAGCTCTGAAAGCAATTCAGTTATACCACATCCGTCTGCTGCTGTCTATCTGCAGAACGCGGTGTCACGCGTGCCGCAATCATCTCCCATACGGCGCGATACGCCGCCGTCTGCGGGGCGCAGCGCACGAGACAGTCCTTCTCGCGGCGCGTCAGCCGCTTGATATGCCACTCACAGCTGCGCGCCTCGTGCTCCGTCTCCCAGGCGACATGCCAGACCTCGCGCACCGGTAACCGCGCGCGCGTATACTTGGCCCCCTTGCCGGCATTGTGCTGTGCCGTCCGCGCCGCCACATCCGTCGTAAAACCGGTATAATACGTCCCGTCGGCGCAACGTACGATATAGGTATAATACACGTCCCTCGTCCCTTCCGCTTTTATCTCTTTGATTATACCAAAAAACGGCTCTCCCCTTCGCCTTGCCTACGTGCTATCATAACCGTATAAGGGAGGTTTGATTCATGCAGCATATCCGACTCGGCGCACATACATTCCTGCGCCCCGACAAAACCAATCAGCACGGTCTGATTGCCGGCGCGACCGGCACGGGCAAAACCGTCACCCTCAAAGTACTCTGCGAACAGTTCAGTGCCCTCGGCGTGCCGACGGTCGTCGCCGACGTCAAAGGCGACCTGGCCAATCTCTGCCGCCCCGGCACTATGAATGGCCACATCCGCAAGCGCCTGGACGAAATCGGCATCGCGGATTTTTCCTTCCGCGGCTTTCCCGTCACACTCTGGGACGTCTACGGTGCGGAAGGCCTGCCGCTACGGGTCACCGTCTCGGAAATGGGCCCGCTCCTGCTCTCGCGTCTGCTCGAGCTGAACGACACCCAAGACGGCGCGCTCCGCATCGCCTTCAAAATCGCCGACGCCGAAGGCCTCCTGCTCCTTGACGCCAAAGATTTGCGCAGTCTGCTCACGCACATCGGCGAGCATGCCAAAGACTATTCCCTCACCTACGGACGCATCGCACCGCAAACGCTGGCGGCGCTACAACGCAAACTGCTCCTGCTCGAAGACGGCAGTCACACGTCCTTTTTCGGCGAACCGTCCCTGCGCATCGCCGACCTGATTCGCACCGACGAAAGCGGCGACGGCGTGATTAATGTCATCAACAGCAAACAGCTCTTGCAGCAGCCCATGCTCTATGCGATGTTCCTCTTGTGGCTGCTGTCCGAACTCTTTGACATGCTGCCGGAGGTCGGCAATCCCGACAAACCGAAACTCGTCTTTTTCTTTGACGAAGCCCACCTGCTGTTTACCGCGGACATGCCTGCCGCCATTCGCACCCGTATCGAGCAGGTCGTGCGCCTGATTCGCTCCAAAGGCGTCGGCGTCTTTTTCATCACGCAAAACCCGCTCGACATCCCGGACACCGTACTCAACCAACTCGCCAACCGCATCATCCACCAGCTTCGCGCCTATTCGCCGCGCGAACGCAAAACCCTGCGCGCCGTCGCCGACACCTTCCGCGCCAATCCCGCGCTGGATGTCGAAGCCGAACTCACCGCATTGCGTACGGGCGAAGCACTCATCTCCCTGCTCGATGAATCCGGCAGCCCCCTGCCGGTCGAAAAAGTCCTCATCCCGCCGCCGGCCTCGTCCTTTACGTCGCTCACGGACGAAGAATACCGCCGGCTTGTCCTCGATTCGCCGCTGTATCCCGCCTACCATGACGCCGTCGATCGCTACTCCGCCTATGAAGCGCTGGCGGAGCAGACGAAGCATCGCACCGCGCCGCCCGCCGACGAACCGCCTGCCCGCCGCGGCCGTCCGCCCAAAACCTACATGGAAAAAGGCATCGACTCGATGTTTACCACCATCACGCGTACCATCGGGCGTGAAATCGCCCGCGGTATTCTCGGCACATTCTTGCGCAAACGCTGACCGAACCGTACATGTGATGTACGCAGATAGACACCTATATGGTATACTATATACAACACACTAAGGAGGCGTACCATGAACAACCAACAACTCGAACGCATGACCCGTGCCGACGGATTTATCGCGGCACTCGACCAAAGCGGTGGCTCGACGCCGAAAGCCCTGCGCCTGTACGGCATCCCGGAAACGGCGTACAACGGCGACGAAGAAATGTTTGCTCTCGTCCACCAAATGCGCACGCGGATTATCCAAAGCCCGTCATTTACCGCGGACAAAATTCTCGCGGCAATTCTGTTCAAAGTCACGATGAACTCGAAAATTGACGGCGAATATACCGCGGACTACCTCTGGAACAAGGGCATCATCCCGATTTTGAAAGTCGACGAAGGCCTGGCGGAAGAGACCGACGGCGTCCAACTGATGAAGCCGATGAAAGCACTCGACGCACTGCTCGCCCAAGCCGAAGAACGCCACATCTTCGGCACGAAAATGCGCTCCGTCATCAAGGAATTGAACGAGGACGGCATTCGCCGCGTTGTCGCCCAGCAATTTGACTACGCACGCCAAATCATCGCCGCGGGCTTTGTGCCGATTATCGAGCCGGAAGTCGACATCCACGCCAAGGATAAGGCCGCGATCGAAGACATTCTCCTGCGCGAACTCACCGCACAGACCGCCACGCTCAAGGACGACGAATACGTCATGTTCAAGCTGACCTTGCCGGAACGGGCCAACCTCTACCACGGTCTGCTCGACTATCCGGCCGTCATTCGCATCGTCGCACTCTCCGGCGGCTACAGCCGCGAAACAGCCAACGACAAACTCCGCGCCAACGACGACGTCATTGCCTCGTTCTCCCGTGCACTGACGGAAGGACTGCATGTCGACATGACCGCGGATGAATTCGACCGGCTGCTCGGCGAATCGGTCGACACCATCTACCGCGCTTCCGTCGGAAAATAATTCCGCCGTCTACCGTAAACGACAACACAAAAACGAACCGCAATCGTAAACTGCGGTTCGTTTTTTATTTCCCGTTTCCGGTCTGACTCATCATCCGTTCTGCCGCTCACAACAGGAAATCTCTCTCCGGCCGCCCGACAGTAACGCCCGCGGCACTTCCTGTGACCGCCCGCATGGCCTGCGTGCACGTTCCCGCCCTCCACCGATTGCCAATATCTGCCTATCGGCTCATCACCGCACACCGCACCGCGCTGCACAAAAAAAGAGACGACCGCAGTCGTCTCTTCCTTCCGAAGGAATCAGAAGTAGTAGTTGAATTCAACGCCCCAGAGGTTGTCACTAGTGCCTTTGAGACCTTCGCCTTTTGCCTTAACATCAAACGCATAGTATGCCTTAAGCAAGGTGTTTTCGACCGGTACAACAGCCGCACTGGCTTGCCAATAAGTAACCTTTCCAAGGAGACTACCGACCAGCGGTGCCGTAATGTCCAATCCGGATCCGTTCAAATAGCTTAAGCGCTCTGCGCTGATATAGTCCGCGCCGATTTCAAAGCTGCCGACTTTTTCGCTGTCGGCCGCGCCAAAGAGCAGACCTGCCGTCCAGAATTGCGGTTTATCTGCAAATTCACCATATTTTTCCGTATTTTGAACATAATCACCGCGAATCTGCAACGCATCGCCGAGCTGTGCATTCAGACCAGCCCCCCAGAAATTCGCATCATATTTTTCGCCATCCACAAGAACTTTTTCCAAATCCAAATAGAACGCTTTTACCGTGATATCATCCGTTACCGATGTTCCTACCTGTACATACCACGCTTCCGGCGCTTTCCCAGCTTCAAAAACACCATCAAGCACGCCACCCAGTGTGTCATCTTCCGTCAAATCTTTCAGCGAATTTCCCAACTTATTCACATCTACATCTACATACGGAAGAACGCCTTTCATTTTGCCGTAGCCGGCTTCCAGCTGGAATTTATCGCCAAACGTCGCCGTTACACCGTCAAACGCTTCGTCATAGAAGAAGCCCGTCGCCCCCAGGGTCACGTCATAGCGGCCGCCCTGCAACGCGAATCCGCCGAAGTCGTGGTTCACATAGAGATGGGTCACTTCAATGCTCCCGTCTCCATCGACGGATTTATCCAAGCCGATGTTCGTTTCGAGTTCCGCAAATACGGAGGTGTTGTCCGCTACTTTCGCATCGAATCCCAACTGCAAGCGAGCCGCCACATTACCGTCAGCCGCTTCCACTTTATCTCCATTCAGCTTGAGCTTATAGTCGTCTTTGAAGTAACCAACACGCGCTTCCCCGCCGATTTTGACATTGCCGAGACGGTTTTCGAGGTTCGTCACCCGTACGCCCAGGCTGTTCAATTCGTTGGCGAATTCATTCGCCAAACGGTTGATTTGCGCCTGCTGCTCCGCATTCGCCATGTCTTCATGTGCCATCGCGCGAGCGACCATCTGCGCCATTTCATAACGCGTGATGTTGCGTTCGCCGCCGAACGTCCCGTCCGGATAGCCGATGATGATACCTTCATCCGCGAGTTGTTCTACCGCTTGGTACGCCCAATCGCTCGGCTGTACGTCGGAGAACGGGTTGGCTGCAAATGCCGTCGTTGCGCCGAGGACACATGTAGCCGCCAATACTGTTGCCAATTTCTTGTTCATAATTGACACCCTCCCATAAAAGAAAAATAGTCTGCGACCGTCAAGGAGAAGTGTTTCCGTAAGAGTATCCTCGTTTCCTCTACCTACTTTGCTTCTCCCGCATCAGGCGTCGCCCTCCTGATTCTTTTTTATTATAGCACATTTTTAACGATTGTGAAGACATTTCTTTAATCTCGTGGGTTAAATTCTTTTTTTGCAAGATTGGTTTGCTTTCAAACTCGATCTTTATACTAAATTGATAACAAAAAAAGAGACGACCGTAGTCGTCTCTTCCCTTCCGAGAAAATCAGAAGTAGTAGTTGAATTCAACGCCCCAGAGGTTGTCTCCGTCATACTTGTAGTTGCCCGTTTTCGCTTCTACATTGAATGCATAGTAGCCTTTGAGCAATGTGTTTTCAAACGGTACGACCGCCGCGCTGGCCTGCCAGTAGTTGACTTTTTCCGCCAATTGGAAGTCCATCAAGTCAAGCGGACCTGTGATATCCAGACCCGAACCGCCGAGATGGCTCAAACGTTCCGCGCTGACATAATCCGCACCGATTTGGAAGCTGCCGACTTTCTTGCTGTCGGCCGCACCGAAGAGCAGACCGGCTGTCCAGAATTGCGGTTTGTCCGCTACACCGGCATAGGACTTGGTGTTTTGTACATAGTCGCCGCGCAACTGAATCGAATCGTTGATATTGAAATTCAAGCCCGCGCCCCAGAAAGCAAACGGCATTTCTGCTTTACCGTCTTTGGATTTCAACGATTCCAAATCAAGATAGAAGGCTTTAGCTGTCAAATCTTTCGTGAAAGATGTGCCGACTTGCGCATACCAAGCTTTCGGCGCTTCACCGTAGAGGCCGCTGACCAAAGCGTTGGCGCCTTTCAGTTTACCGTAACCGGCTTCGAGCTGGAATTTGTCGCCGAACGTTGCCGTTACGCCGTCAAAGCTGTCATCATAGAAAAAGCCCGTCGCACCCAAAGTCACATCATAGCGACCACCCTGCAACGCTACTCCGCCGAAATCATGACGTACATAGAGATCCTTTACGCTGATTTGGCCGTCTTTGTCAACGGATTTGTCCAACCCGACATTGGTTTCGAGCTGTGCAAATACGGACGTGTTGTCTGCTACCTTTGCATCAAAGCCCAAGCGCAAACGTGCAGCAAAGTTGCCGTCATCGACCTTCGCTGTTTTGCCGTCAAATGCACTGTAGCCTTTTTTGAAGTAGCTGACACGTGCCGAGCCGCCGACTTTGACATTGCCGAGACGGTTTTCGAGACTGGTCACGCGTACGCCGAGACTGTTCAGTTCGCTTGCGAATTCATTCGCCAAACGGTTAATCTGTGCCTGCTGTTCCGCGTTCGCCATGTCTTCGTGTGCCATCGCGCGAGCGACCATCTGCGCCATTTCATAACGCGTGATGTTGCGTTCGCCGCCGAACGTGCCGTCCGGATAGCCGATGATGATACCTTCATCTGCGAGTTGTTCTACCGCTTGG
>Ga0129315_1000125_pt1 | contig 82778 bp, 75 predicted proteins | sample Cm827metagenome_FD_94432 | JGI IMG/M metagenome (GOLD analysis project Ga0129315, IMG submission 94432) | Eastern black-and-white colobus group fecal microbial communities from Wisconsin, USA - Cm827 metagenome | ecosystem: Host-associated > Mammals > Digestive system > Large intestine > Fecal... | reverse complement strand
TGGTTCTAATTCTTTGATTTTGGTATATTTTCTGGACATAACAAAACCTCCTCGTGTAGTGCTATTATCCTACACGGGGAGGTCTTTTGTCTATTGTCTACTTTTTACGGACCGGTTCACTTTTCGTGGCGGCACACCCTTTGCGTTTGTGGAATACTTGGAACGGCAGCGTGACAGGGGAAAGGCGCAGTATCTTGCCGATGCAATTCTGTGTTATGAAAAGGCAGGCACGAGGTCTTTCCAGCAGACGGACCGCGCCTTGATTGAGCAAATCTTAGAAAAGCAGAGCATGAGGCGTACCCCGGATTTGCAGAAAGAGGAACCGTCCATATCTTCGCCGCCAATAGATTTAATAGCCAGTGCTTTGGCCGATTTTAGAGGGTAAAGCACTATACAGAAAAAGGGCTTCCGCCAGCAGATGCGGAAGCCCTTTTTGAAAAGGAGAATCGTGAATATCAGTTTTTCATTTCGGCGCGAATCTTATCGTTGGCCTCCTCGACCTTCATGCGGGAGAGGATAAAGGTAATGATGGCGTCCAGCACAAAGGGAATCACGAGGTACATGAGTTTCAGCATATTGATGCAGGAATCCGGCTGTACGGCCAGCGCCTTATCGTAGTTGCTGAACGCCAGTAGCCATCCGGTGATGGCGGTGCCGAGACCGCCGCCCAGCTTGACACCGAGCGAGGTGCAGGAGTACATCGTGCCGTCCACGCGCTTGTGCTTCGTCAGCCAAGTGTACTCGGAGCAGGAGGCGATAACGGCATTCATGTCGCCCTGCCACGGGCCCTGACCCAGTGCAGCGATGGCCGTGAAGAGCAGCATCATCTTGACATCGCCGGAACCCGTATAACCAGCCACAGCAACCAGCGCACGGGCTACGGTAGCAAGGGCATAGCTGCCGACGTTCAGTTTGTACATACCGTGCATCTTGGCAACGAGGGTCGGGGTAAAGACCAGTGCGATGATCAAAGGAATGTTGATGGCCCAAGAGAACACGCCGAACAGGTTCTTGTCGCCAAGGATATGGGCGGCGTAGAAGGTACCCATACTGATCATGGCACCATAGATCTGCTGCAAAATGTAGGTGACGCAGATCATCAGGTAGTATTTGTTGGAGACCAGCAGCTTGGCAGCTTCGACAAGACCGTACTTCTCGTCTTTCTCGATTTCGGCTTTATCCGTGGTACCGACAAACTCTTCCTCCGGCAACTCCTTGACGGAGAAAACAGAGAGCGTGTTGACGATCAGACCGATAATGGCATAGACGATCGCCACGGTGCGCCATGCTTCGGCAGTGTCGCCCAGTGCAGAGACAGCCAGCAGTGTGAAAGACTGAATGGCAAGGCTGGTGGCGAATGCGAACATGAAGCGGTAGGAACCCATCTCGACTCGCTCGGCGCTGTTCTTGGTGATAAGGGAAGTCAAGGCAGAGTAGGCGATGTTGTTGGCCGTGTAGAACACAGCGTTCAGCAGGGAATAACAGATAAAGAACCATGCGTACTTGGCAAACTCGCTCATGCCCATGGGGATGGCGAAGATGCCGACCAGTGTGATGGCGCAGCCGATGTAGCCGTAGAGCATCCACGGGCGAGCCTTGCCCAGCTTGGAGTGCGTCTTGTCAATCATCGAGCCAAAGAAGATGTCGGTAATGCCGTCAAACAGCTTGGACACAGCAATCAGCGTGCCGACGATGCCGGGATTCAGGCCGACGGTGTCAGTCAGGTAAATCATAACGAACGAGGAGAGGAACGCATAGACCACGTTGCCCGCAACATCGCCGGAGCCGTATCCGATCTTGTTATACCATTTTAAATAGCGTCTTTCCGTATTTTCAGACATATAATTTCTCGATCCTTTTGTAGTAATTAGGTTTGTAGAGGTTATGCTTTTTCAGGAATCAAACGGATGCTGAAATCGAAGGAAGCGTCATCAAGGCGGTACTGCTCCGCCAGACGCGGCCCGCAGCTGGCAGAGCCGATGCCGTTCTGTGCATAGTCAAGGCAGAGAACGGTGCTGTTACAGGGATGCAGCTCATAGTTGTGCGCCTTTTCAGTCAACTCTTCCTGCGTGTAGTGCGAGGCGTTGAAGCAGAACGGCTTTGCACCGACAGCGGTAAGCTTGATGCCAGCGCCATCCAGCTGGACATAATCGCAATCATAGTGACTGCCGTTCTCCTGCGGGCGAATGTAGTCCTCGTGCTGCTGCCAGATGGTGGAACTGAAGTAGCCGTGGCTGGCAGCATGGTGCTTGTCGCAGTAGCTTTCCATCGGACCCATGCCGAAGTAACTGACGCGGGCCATTCCTTTTGGCAGGAACAGGCGCAGGCCAAAGCGCGGCAGTTCGGGGAATACCGTGTTGCGCTCAGCGTGCAGTGCCAGCGTTACTGCACCGCTGTTGGAAATCGTCCAGCAGACATCCAAATCAAGGAATTTCTGCAAGCTGATCGGTGCAATGCCGACTTTGGCGCGCAGAGTCACACCGCTGTCCGTCACCTGATATTCGGTGCGGTAGGCGTTGGTCATACAGTGGTCATAGCGGGCAGCCAGCCAATCCAGCTTCAGCTTGCGGTCATTGTCCGTAGGAGCACGCCAGATGTTGAACTCCATTTCCTTGTCCAACAGGACTGCATCCTCGTACTGCATCGCGGCGAACAGACCCGTCAGCTTATTAAAGTTGTAGGTGAAGTCCTTGCCGCACAGCGTCAAATGGCGGTCCGTCTCCTGAACAGTGATTGTGCTGTTGGAAGGGGCATCACTCCACATAGCCAAGGTTTTCTGGTTGCGGCTGTCTTCGTTTTCCAGAAGGATTTCATCAAAATCCAGGAAATGACCTTCCGCGCGCAAGGACAGGTCTTTATCGCAATGGTAGAAGATTTTCAGGAAACACTTGCCTTTATCGGGAATATGGACGGCCAACGGCAAGGCGTTTTCGCTGTGCGGCGGCAGGGTGAAACCGTCAGGGTAGGGGATGAAGCCGTTGTCGATGACCTCGCCGTCGCAGCTTACCTGATAGGTTAGTGCGGCATACTCGGTCAAATCAACAAAGTCCATGTAGTTGTGCAGCGTGAGCATGCCGGATTCCCGGTCGTACTTCACAACACGCGCCGGGCGATAGACGTTCTTGAACTCCAACAGCCCGGTGTGCGGGCGGCGGTCGGGGTAGACCAGACCGTCCATGCAGAAATTGCCGTCATGCGGCCACTCATTGTGGTCGCCGCCGTAATAATAGATGTCGCGGCCGTCGGGCATCTTCCCTTTATAAATACCGTGGTCGCACCATTCCCACAGGAAACCGCCGACCAAGCAGTCATGGCTCTGAATGAACTGGAAGTAATCCTCCAAATCGCCGGGGCCGTTGCCCATGCAGTGGCTGTACTCGCACATGATATAGGGTTTGTCCGGCTCGTTGTCCAGATATTCCTGAATGCTTTCGAGAGAAGGGTACATATTGCTGAACATATCAATGTTCGAGAAATCGTATTTACGGTTCTTGCTGCGGTACTGGGCGCTCTCGTAGTGGGTCAGGCGGCGGGGGTCAAAACTCTTTGTCCATGCCAGCGCTTCTTCGAACGTGCAGCCGTAGGCGCTCTCGTTGCCCATCGACCAGATGATGACGCAGGGACGGTTCTTGTCACGCTCCACGCAGAGGCGGGTGCGGTCTACGGTGGCCTCGGTGAACTCCGGGTTGTCTGCGATGGGCTTGTTCCAGTTTTCAACGTGGTTGGGCCAGCTTTCGTTGCCCTCGCAATAGTATTCGGACGCACCGTGGCTCTCGTTGTCGGCTTCATCAATGACAAAGAAGCCGTACTGGTCGCAGAGCTGATAGAAGTAAGGCACATCCGGGTAATGGCTGGTGCGGATGGCATTAAAGTTGTGCTTTTTAATCATGAGCAGGTCTTTTTTCGTCTGCTCAAAGCCAACGGCATAGCCGGTGACCGGGTCGGATTCGTGGCGGTTCACGCCGTGGAACTTGATGGACTGGCCGTTGACATAAATCTGATTGTTGGCAACGTGAACCTCGCGGATGCCCACACGGTCCGTAATGGTCTCGTTGGGCGTGTCCAACACAAGGGTATATAAGTAGGGCTGCTCTGCGTTCCAGAGTGTCGGGTCAACAATGGTGATTTCTGCATGATAGGGGAATGCCGCATCATCCGGTGCTTCCACGGGCGTTACGCTGCCGACTATTGTGCCGGCTGCATCGTAGAGGGTGATGCGGGTGGCAACGGCGGAATCGTAGTAACGCAGGCGGACAGCAACCCCTGCGGTGCTGTCGTGGATGTCGGTGGTGATGAAATAGTCCTCGATGCACTGTTCCGGTCGGTGCAGCAGGTAGACATCACGGAAAATACCGTTCATGCGGAACATATCCTGATCTTCCATGTAACTGCCATCGCACCATTTCAGCACGAGGACCGCCAGATGGTTGGTGCCGTCCTGCAAAAACTTTGTTACATCGAACTCGCTTGTGGAATGGGCGACCTGACTGTACCCGACAAACTGACCGTTGAGCCAGACGTAGAAGCAGGAGGCAACGCCCTCAAAATTCAGAAATGCGCGCGGGGCAGCGGCATCCTTTTGGTAGGTGAAGTCGTAGAGGTAAGCGCCGCAGGGATTCTCTTTGGGAACATACGGCGGATCAGCGGGAAATGGATAACGGATGTTGGTGTACTGGTGGTGGTCGTAACCGTGGTTCTGCCACACGCTGGGGACCGGGATGCTGTCAAAAGCGGAGGCATCATAGCCGACCTCATAGAAAGCATCCTGCAAGTCATAAATACTGGCGTAGTACCGAAATTTCCAGCTTCCGTTCAAAAGCTGGAAGCGATCCGAGGTCTCACGGTGCTCGACTAAGGCATCGCTGCGCCGGGATGCCGGAATGTAATATGCACGATTCGGCATGGTACCCACATGCAGTGAGTGCGGGTCCTCGTAATAGTGCGGAATAATCATCCATTCTCCTTCCGTCATTCATACAGTTCTGCTTGCGTCTCGTCTGAAATTATTATACAATTTCTATATACAATAAAACATAAACGGTATCGCACTAAATATGCACAAAATCAATGGCTTTTTGTAAAGTGAAGGTAAAATGAACGAAGTACCTCGCAATATTCACAAAAACAGGAGGAAATTTTTGTGTACATTAACTCTGGATATCTGAACAATTCCCGTACAGATTTCAAAGACAACTCCACGCCGTTGGTGGTGGGCAGCTGTGGCACCTACCGGCTGAAAACGCGCCCCAAACTACCGACTTACTGGCAAAAAGGGCGCAGGGATTACCAGATTTTATATGTGGCAAACGGCAAGACGCATTTCTGGTTTGACGGCAAGGAAGAAATCGTCAGCGCAGGCCATATGGTACTTTACAAGCCGGAAGAAATCCAAAAATATGTATATTATCTGGAAGATAACCCGGAAGTTTTCTGGATTCACTTCACAGGCAGCGATGTAAATAACATACTGGCGTATCACGGCATCTCGCTCGATGAGCATGTGTTCTACTGCGGTGTGCTGCCGGATTACAAGGCGTTGTTCCGCAAAATCATTCAGGAGTTGCAGCTGTGCCGCTATGGGTACGAGGACTATATTGCATCGCTGTTCAACGATATTCTGCTGTTGGTGGACCGCCAACAGCATGAACAGAAAAAAGCCACCGGCAACGTCCAAGAGCAAATTGAACGCGCGGCGGCTTACTTCAACGAGAACTATAACACAAAGATCAGCATAGACGATTATGCAGAATCCCTGCACATCAGCACCAACTGGTTTATACACAATTTCAAACAGTACACAGGTATGTCCCCGGCCCAGTACATCCTCTCCTTGCGCATGGCCAACGCCCAAAGCCTGTTGGAGCGGACGACCTACAACATCAAGGAAATTTCCGAAATCGTAGGGTATGAGAATCCGCTGTATTTCAGCAGGGTGTTTAAGAAAGAGATAGGGAAGTCACCGGCGCAGTATAGGAAAAGAAATGATCCCTACTGAGGCAGTATAAGGCGCGACAGATTATCTGCTAATGGATGAGAGTATTATGATGGATAAAATTTCGGATGTGACACGGCAAGACATCATTATTTAAATAATCTTGATTTCCCCGTTCAAATTTGCCATTGCCTCCTGCTTCTTTTCCTTGGTGGCTTCGGCGTAAATGTTCATTGTGGTGGTGATGTCCTGAATGACTTTTAGGTTCGTTTCATTCTCGCAGAATCGGGTACAGAATGTATGGCGTAAATTGTGTACGGAAAAGTGGCGGATCAGCATCGTCTGTCGCCCTTCTGCGCGGGCCTGCGCTGTTTGCTTTACTGGGCCATGCACTGAACGGCAATAATGTCGAACAGATGCAGAGCGCGTTCAATAATATCCAGGAGTATCTGTTCAACAGATGATAGAGGTTGCAGAGCCTACCAAAACTGCAAGGCTGTGAAGCAGTGGGCTGGGTCGGTGACAGTCGATTGTGGAGCCAGACCGTGGGTTATGCGGATACCACAAGCCGAATAGGCGGCGGAAATGCGGCTGAAAGAAAACGCAAAAAAATAGGGATGACCTCAATACGAGGCTGTCCCTATTTTTTAGCTGATATAAGAAGTTAAAAAAGACGAGTACGCTCCAGCCGTTGGAAACACACTCGTCTTTGCTTTTGATATTTTCGCTTTTGTGACTTTATTTATCTGTGCGGTGGTCACGCTACCGGTTACAGAACTATAAACCCACATTTTAACGCAAGTGGTTATAATCCTGCACATCTATACGCCAATTCTTGGCTCAACACCAAACCGGAACAACGCTCTTGTCTGGAATACATGTGCTAATACACTGTTTGGCGTATGATTGGCGTATGGACTGGATTTCGTGGAATAGGATATGGGATAATTTAAAATATTTAACCGCGTATCGTTTGTTTTGCTGTGTCAAATGGAAGAAAATTTGGTTTTTTAGTCAATGGGCTTCATGGTGGGGAACAGCAGCACATCACGGATGGAAGCGGAATCGGTGAGAAGCATGACCAAACGGTCAACGCCGAAGCCCAGACCGCCCGTCGGGGGCAGACCGTATTCCAGGGCGGTAACGTAGTCGTAGTCCACCTGCGCCTTGCACTCGGGGTCGATGGCCTTGCGCTCGGCCACCTGGCGCTCGAAGCGGCCCTTCTGGTCAATGGGGTCGTTCAGCTCGCTGAAGGCGTTGCCGAATTCAGTGGCGTTGATGAAGTACTCGAACCGCTCCGTGAAGGCGGGGTTGGAGGGCTTGCGCTTGGCCAGGGGGCTGATCTCCACGGGGTAATCGTAGATGAAGGTGGGCTGGATGAGCTTTTCTTCCACATAGGCATCGAAGAACTCGGCCAGGATGGCGCCCTTTGTGGGCATCTCGGGCAGCTCCACGTGATGCTCCTTGGCCAGAGCGATGGCCTCCTCATCGGAAGCAACCTGGTCAAAGTCCACGCCGGAATACTTCTTCACGGCTTCCACCATGGTCATGCGCTCCCAGTGGGACAGGTCGATCTGCTGGCCCTGGTAAGGCACCACCAAGCTGCCGCACACGTTCTGGGCCACGGTCTTCATCATCTCTTCCACCAGGTCCATCATGCCGTGGTAATCGGTGAAGGCCTGATATAGCTCGATGGTGGTGAACTCGGGGTTGTGCTTGGGGTCCATGCCCTCGTTGCGGAAGATGCGGCCGACCTCATACACCCGGTCCATGCCGCCCACGATGAGGCGCTTCAGGTACAGCTCGGTTTCAATGCGCAGCACCATGTCCATATCCAGGGTGTTGTGATGGGTCAGGAAGGGACGGGCGGAAGCGCCGATCTCGAAGGGGGTGAGGATGGGGGTTTCCACCTCCAGGAAGCCCTTGGCATCCAGGAAGCTGCGCAGCTGACCCAGGATCTTGCTGCGCTTGATGAAGGTGTCCTTCACTTCAGGGTTGACGATCAGGTCCACATAGCGCTGGCGGTAGCGGGTCTCCTGGTCCTTCAGGCCGTGGAACTTTTCGGGCAGGGGCAGCAGGCTCTTGGCCAGCAGCACCACCTCGGTGCAGCGAACGCTCAGCTCGCCCATCTTGGTGCGGAATACCTCGCCCTTGACGCCCACCACGTCGCCGATGTCCATCTTTTTGAAGGCGGCGTAAGGCTCATCGCCCAGCACGTCCCGGCGGACGTAGATCTGGATGTCGCCCTCATTGTCGCGCAGGTGGGCAAAGCTGGCCTTGCCCATGACGCGCTTGCTCATGATGCGGCCGGCCATGCACACGCTGACGCCGGCTTCTTCTTCAGGGGCCAGGTGCTCATACTTGGCCTTGATCTGGGCAGAGTAGCTGTCCTGGGGGTATTTGGTCAGCTGGAAGGGGTCATTGCCCGCTTCCTGCAGGGCCTGGAGCTTATCCCGGCGCACCTGCACCAGTTCGTTGTAGGCCTTTTCGGTCATTTCCGGGGCGGCCTGGCCGTTTGCGTTTTCCTTCGGCATGGAAGGTTCCCTCCTGCTTTATTTGCTTTATTTCGTGTGCCGCGGTATACGGCGATTGACATACAAAGTTATTATAACAAAAAAACGGCGGAAGGGCCAGCCCTCCACGCCGTTTTCGCACATGAACTTTTCGGCGGTGTACGCCGGATTTTTAGCACATCTGCCCGTCTCAGGCGTGATGCTGGGTGCGGGTGATCTCCCGCACCTTCAGGCGCAGGGTGTGGCCGGTGGGCAGCAGGATCTCGGCCACATCGCCCACAGCCTTGCCCAGCAGGCCGCTGCCCACGGGGCTTTCATCGCTGATGATGTTGTTGTCGGGGTTGGCCTCGGTGGCACCGGAGATGGAGTAGGTGATAAACTTATCCTCCTCGTCCTCCTCATCCAGATCTTCCAGGGCAACGGTGGTGCCCACGGTGACGGAGTTGGTGTCCAGCTCCTCGCTGTCCAGCACGCGGACATGCTTCAGCATGACCTCCAGATCGGCGATGCGGGCCTCGATCTCGCCCTGCTCGTCCTTGGCGGCGTCATACTCGGCGTTCTCGGACAGGTCGCCATAGCCGCGGGCCACCTTGATCTTCTCTGCCACTTCCTTGCGGCGGACGATCTTCAGATGTTCCAGCTCATCCTCCAGGGCTTTCAGGCCCTGCTGGGTAACAACAACTTCTTTGGCCATAACAAAACTCTCCTTGTGGTTTATGATGGGTCCCCGGAAACCGGGCGCGTTTGCGCCGGGTGTGGGGAGGGTTTTACGATATACCCCAATATTATACTGGATGCAGGGGGCGGTGTCAACGAAAAACCGTGGGACAAGCGGGCTTTTTCGGACGAAAAAACGCCGGGGCTGCCGGCGGGAACAAAACCGCGCCCCCGCTCGGGCCAGGAGCGGGGGCGCAGGGAAAGTGCAGACAAGGGGTTACTCCAGCCGGTCGTCCACGCCGTTCTGGTTCTGGTCGGGGAACACGCCCGGCTCGGGGCAGCCGTCGCCCGGCTCATGGGGATGGAGCGCGGGGCCGCCGCCCAGCACCTCGGAGGTGCGGATGCCGTTGCGGACGCGGCAGTCCTCAATGCACTGGCTGAGCACGGCCTTGACCTTCTGAGGGTGTTTTACATGGCGGATCTCCACAACGGGAACAGAAGCATCGCTGCTCTGCACCCGAAGGGTGCCCACGCCGAACAGCCGCTCGCCCAAAGTGCGGGTGAGGCTGATGTCCCGCACGCGGTACAGGCGGACCTCCTCTTCATGCAGGCTCATGAAGCCGGTGTTCAGCACCAGCTTGTTGGCGGTGAGGGAATAGCGGGTGAAGCTGAGGGGCAGCCCAAGCACCCGCTTGCGGTCGGTCCACAGGACGGGGTCTTCGGCCACGCTGACGGCGAAATCGCCGCTTTTCAGAGGTTTGGAAGGTTGCGCCATGGGAAAACTCCTTTCTTTGCAGGGGCACAGGCCAACACAAAACGCCCGCCGACAGAAAGCTGCCGACGGGCGTTCAGATCGTTTTATCGGGAACCGGGCGGCCGCTCAGCGCGTGCCTGGTTCCGGCCCGCAGGCAAGATTCAGTCCACCTTCACGATCCAGTTCTTGGTGTCGGGCAGCTTGCCCCACTGGATGCCGGTGAGGGTATCGTACAGCTTCTGGGTCAGGGGGCCGATCTTGCCGCCGCTGATCTCCACGCTCTCGCCCTTCCAGGTCAGTTCCTTCACGGGGCTGACCACGGCGGCGGTACCGGTGCCGAAGACTTCTTCCAGCTTGCCGTCACGGCCGGCCTGCATGATGTCGGCGATGGCCAGCTTGCCCTCAACGACCTCATAGCCCCAATCCTTGCACAGCTCGATGATGCTGCGGCGGGTGACGCCGGGCAGAACGGTGCCCACGCAGGCGGCGGTGTAGATCTTGCCGTCGATCTTGAACATGATGTTCATGCTGCCGACTTCTTCCACGTACTTCTTCTCAACGCCGTCCAGCCACAGAACCTGAGCATAGCCCTTCTTCGCAGCCAGCTCGCCGGCCTTGATGGAAGCCGCGTAGTTGCCGCCGCACTTCACAGCGCCGGTCAGACCCGGGGCTGCACGGATGTAGTCGTCTTCCACGTAGATCTTCACGGGGTTCAGGCCCTCGGCGTAGTAAGCGCCGGAGGGAGCCGCGATGATGCAGAAGGTGTAGTTCTTGGAGGAATGCACGCCCAGGCCCACATCGGTGGCAAACACGAAGGGACGGATGTACAGGCTGGTGCCGTCGGAATGAGGAACCCAGTCCTCATCCACCTTGACCAGAGCCTTCACGGCCTGCTCAAAATCCTCAGCGGGGATGGGAGGAATGCCCATACGATCGCAGCCATCCATAAAGCGATGGGCGTTGCAGTCGGGGCGGAACAGCTGAACGTGGCCGTCCGCGGTGCGATAGGCCTTCATGCCCTCGAACAGCTCCTGTGCATAATGGAAGACCACGGTAGCGGGATCCAGTTCAAAGCTGCCGTAGGGGACGATGCGGGGGTCAAACCAACCCTTGCCTTCGGTGTAGTTCATAACGAACATATGATCGGAGAACTTTTTGCCGAAGCCCAACTTGGTCTCGTCCGCAGGTTTCTGCTTGGGATGAGTGGTTTTCGTAATCTTGATGTCCAGCATACAATAAAACCTCTTTTCCTACTTCCCGGCCCGCCTCTGTATCAGTTTCATGGGGTGGGTGTGATGACGCGCGCTGCGCGCCGGAAGTCGATTTACTCTATTATAGTAAATTGGACGGTCGGATACAAGGGGCAGAGTGAGAAAAAGCGAGAATTGCACCGGGTATATGGGCAGTTCAACCGCATATAAATGAAAGGGCGGAAGCGGAAAGGGGGGAAGAGACGGCAGTGAGGACAAGACTTGTGAGCCTGCTGATGAGCGGGATGCTGGCCGGGACGGCGCTGGCGGCCCAGCGCACGGCGGGGCTGCCGTTGGGTACGGCGCTGCTGACGGCGGGGGGCGTGCTGGGCCAGCCGGCCAGCGCGGTTCAGGCGGCCCGGCAGGTGCTGGAAGCCCGCCCCATGGCCCAGACCGAGCAGGAGGACGAAGAAAGCCCGCCGGTGTTTGAGACCCCTACATCGGAAGAGCTTGCGGCGGGGCAGCCGGAGCCGACCGCCGCCCCGGAGGAGCCGGAGGAAGAGGAGACGCGGCCAGAGGGGGCGGGTTCGGTGGTGCAGGCCCATTACGGGCAGGGCAGCGGCGGCGTTTATCTGCCCTGCGGGGCGGGCAGCCTAAAAAACTGCACCGATCTGCCCCGGGAGACGGTGGCGAACCAGATGGAGGGCGGGCTGCCCTTTGAGGTGGAATTGAACAGCGCAGAGCCGCAGGTGCTCATCATGCACACCCACGCCACCGAGACCTACCGGCTGAACCAGGGGCTGTGGTACCCGGCGGACTCCACCGGGCGCAGCACAGATCTGACGGTGAACATGGCAGCGGTGGGGGCCGAGATGGCCCGGGTGCTGAACGAAGCGGGGGTAAACACCCTGCAGGACACGACCCTGCATGACTATCCGAGCTACACCGGCAGTTACGGGCGCAGCAATGCCACGGTGCGGCGCTATCTGGAGGAATACCCCAGCATTAAAATTGTGCTGGACGTACATCGGGACGCCATTGAGCGGGACGGAGACCGCATTGCCCCCGTTGCCCAGGTGGGCGAAGAGCAGGTGGCTCAGGTGATGCTCATCTGCGGGTGCGACAACGGGGGCAACCTGCCCGATTACCCCCAGAACCTGCGCTTTGCCGCCGTGTGGGAGGCCGCCATGGAGGGGGCGTACCCGGGCCTGACGCGGCCGGTGCTGTTTGACTACCGGTATTACAACCAGGACCTGACCACCGGCAGTCTGCTGATTGAGGTGGGCGGCCACGGCAACACGCTGGAGGAGGCCCTGGCTGCGGGGCGGCTGGCCGCCAAAGGGCTGGCGGCGGCGCTGGGGGCTTAAAGCCCGGCGGGCAGCAAAAAAAATCGGCAGGCGCGGAATGCGTCTGCCGATTTACCGGTTCTTATTTAAGGAAGGCTCAGAAGTCGAAGGGCTCACCGTTCTTGCGGCGCTCGTAGAACTCGGCGGTGGCAGCAAACAGCACGTCGCCGGAGGAGTTCAGGGCAGTCTCCACAGAGTCCTGCACCACGCCGATGATGAAACCAACGGCCACAACCTGCATGGCAATGTCGTTGCCGATGCCGAACAGGGAGCAGGCCATGGGGATGAGCATCAGGCTGCCGCCGGCCACGCCAGAAGCACCGCAGGCGCCCAGGGCGCTCAGGGCGCCCAGCATGATGGCGGTGGGAATGTCCACCACGATGCCCAGCGTGTGGGCAGCGGCCAGGGACATGATGGTGATGGTAATGGCGGCACCGTCCATGTTGATGGTGGCGCCCAAGGGGATGGACACGGAGTACAGGTCCTTATCCAGGCCCAGCCGCTCGCACAGGTCCAGGTTCACGGGGATGTTTGCGGCGGAGCTGCGGGTGAAGAAGGCGTACACGCCGCTTTCACGCAGGCAGCGGAACACCAGGGGGTAGGGGTTGCGGTGCAGCAGAATGGCCACGATGGCGGGGGAAACGATCAGGGCCATGAACAGCATGCAGCCCACCAGCAGGGCCAGCAGACGGCCGTAGCTGGTGAAGATCTCCAGGCCGTTGGTGGAAACGTTGCTGAACACCAGGCCCAGAATGCCGAAGGGAGCCAGCTCGATGACCCAGCGCACGGCGGTGGAGATGGCGTTGGACACGTCCTGCAGCACGGCCTTTGTGGAGTCGCTGGCCAGGCCGCGCAGGGCCAGGCCGAACACCACGGCCCAGGTGAGGATGCCCACGTAGTTGGCGCTGGACAGAGAGGTGACGGGGTTGGTCACCATGTTGTTCAGCAGGGTGCGCAGAACCTCGGCAATGCCGCTGGGAGCGGATTCCACCGCGGCGTCGGTGAGGGTGAGGGTAATGGGAAACAGGAAGCTGCCGATAACGGCCACACCGGCGGCCAGGAAGGTGGTGAGCATATACAGAACCACCACCGTGCGGAAGCGGTTGCCGATGCCCACGCTGGCGTTGGCCAGAGAGGCGATGACCAGCACGAACACCAGCACGGGGGCCACGGCCTTCAGCGCGCCCACGAAGATGTCACCCAGAATGGTCAGGATGGTGAGGTTGGGGGCGACGGCACCCAGAACGGCGCCCAGAATCAGGCCCACCAGAATGCGAAGGATCAGGGGGATGCCCTGCCAACGTTTGACGATTGCGTTCATTTTGCGATTCCCTTTCTCTTACGGCGGCGCAGACGCAGGAAGATGCCCCCGGCCGCCTTGCCATTTTTGCCGCTCGTACAAAGACAGAAGAACGGCGTTTTCCCCCACACCCGGGGCGAAATGTATCACCTAGTATACGGAGCTGGCCACAGATTGTCAACAAATGTCTTTAATGAAAAAACAAATGGGATAAAATTCCTTACGGATGCTGCAAAAGTGAATGAGATTTCATAAAGCGCACGGGAAATTGTGCGGCTGAGGCAGTGGAGGGATTGGTTGTAGTTTGCTTTATATTATATGTAAAGGTTTTTACGGGGAGATTTTCTGCGGCGGTGCGGCGGCCCCTTGCACCTGTGATTGGAGTATGGCAGAGATTGGCGCCCCACCTCATCCGGCCCTTCGGGTCACCTTCCCCTCGCGGGGAAGGCAAGAAAGACGGCCCTGGACGCCTTTTTCCATAGATAACAATAAAAAACAACAGCAATGCCCCCGGCGGAAACGACCCTGCCGGGGGCATGTTTACAACAAATTGATTGTGACGGGATAAAAATAGTTGTACCGGGCCGAAGCGGGTTACGGCGCGTCCTTTTTGGGCACGGGCGGCAGATCCTGATCGGCCACTTCCAGGCGGCCGATGCGGCTTTCCAGCTCGGCCAGCTTGGTGGGCAGCACGTTGGGCACGTCCTGCTGGTTCAGGTCGTCGGCCGGGTTTACCTTCGCGCCGTTGATGCGCACCACGTTGGCAGGCACGCCGGCGGCGGTGCAGTTGGCGGGCAGGTTCTGCAGCACCACGCTGCCCGCGGCAATGCGGCTGTTGTCGCCAATGTACACCGGGCCCAGGATCTTCGCGCCGGCGCCAATCAGCACGTTGTTGCCGATGGTGGGGTGACGTTTGCCGGTGTCTTTTCCGGTGCCGCCCAGGGTTACCTGGTGGTAAATCGTGCAGTTGTCGCCGATTTCGGCGGTTTCGCCGAACACAATGCCCATTCCGTGGTCAATGAACAGGCACCGCCCGATTTTGGCGCCGGGGTGAATTTCAATGCCGGTAAAGCCGCGGCCCCACTGGCTGACCATGCGAGCCAGGAAAAACCGCTTATGACAGTACAGCCAATGCGCCGCCCGATGAAAGAGCAGCACATGAAACCCCGGATAGAGCAGGACGACCTCCACCAAGCTTTTGGCGGCAGGGTCCAGCCGCTGGATGTTGCGTGCGTCTTCAAGCAAACCCATGGTTGTCTCCTTTTGATTTCCGAGCACCGCTGCCAAACGCTTTGGCAGAGTGCACAATCTGCGAACGGGGATATTGTACCATAATTCTAAGGGAGTGAACAAGCTTTTTCTGTGAATGGTACCAATTGACACGCCGCGCCGGAATATGGTAGAATCTAAAGAAATCAATCGGAAGTTTGTGCTTTAGGAGGGCCGGGGCGGATGCCTGAACAGATGAGTTTTGCACATAAGAATATGCAGCTGTTCAGCCGCTTCGGTCAGTGCTCCGGGGCTGTGGCTTCCATTTTTTGTTTTTGACTTTTCCTTTCGGGGAAAAGTTTTTTTTTGCCCTGTTGCACAGGAGCGCTGTGGACCAAGGAGGTACGTGCCATGCTGATCAAACATGCCCGCGATGTGGAGGGCAAGCCCATTGAACTGCTTGTGAAAGACGGGGTGATCGCCGCCGTCGGGCTGGATTTTTCACCGGAAGAGGGCGAGCAGGTGCTGGACGCCGAGGGGCGCACCCTGCTGCCGTCCTTCATTGACACCCACTGCCATTGGCGCACCCCCGGCTTTGAGTACAAAGAGGACATTGCCACCGGCAGCGCGGCGGCTGCAGCGGGCGGCTATACCTTTGTAAACCTGATGCCCAACACCAAGCCGGTGTGCTCCTCGCCCGAGATCGTGTTTCAGGTGGAGCAGGAGGCAAAGCGGATCGGCCTGTGCGATGCAAACCAGACCGTGTCCATCACCAAGGACTTTGACGGCCATACGCTGGACCACCTGAAAACCCTGCCGGACACCATCCGCTTCATCACCGAGGACGGCCACGGCGTACAGTCCAACGAGGTAATGGCCAAGGCCTTTGCCATCTGTGCCAAAAAGGGCATTACCATCATGTCCCACGCCGAGGATATGGACATCTCCCCCTGGGATTACCGCCTGGCCGAGAACATCGAGACCATCCGCAACCTGCACCTGTGCGAATACTACGGCACCCGGCTGCATCTGTGCCATGTCTCCACCAAAGAGGCCATTGCGGCCATTCAGGCCAGCAAGTGGAAGGGCGTGCCCGTCACCTGCGAGGTGACTCCCCACCACATCTGGTTCAGCCAGGATGAGTGCAATTACCGGGTGAACCCGCCCATCCGTCAGAGCGAGGATGTGCAGGCGCTGGTGCAGGCCATCCAGATGGGCATGGTGGACACCATCGGCACCGACCATGCGCCCCACTCCGCCGAGGATAAGGAAAAGGGCGCGGCCGGTATGGTGGGTCTGGAAACGGCCTTCGGCGTGTGCTACACCAAGCTGTGCCGCCAGTGCGGCCTGCCCCTGGCCAACTTGAGTGAGCTGATGAGCCGCAACCCCGCCGCCATTCTGGGCCTGAGCACCAAGGGCCGCATTGCCCCGGGTATGGACGCCGACCTGGTTCTGGTGGATCTGGACACTCCCTGGGAGGTAAAGGCGGAGAACCTGCACAGCAAGAGCCGCAACACCCCCTTTGAGGGCACCCGCCTGTACGGCCGGGTGTGCACCACCATCAAGGGCGGCAGGATCACCTATCAGGCGCAGTAACCAAACGCAGCGACAAAATACATTCGTTTCATTATTATAAAAGGAGAATTGCACGATGACCAATATGGACAAGCTGTACGAAGCGGTGGAAGCCCGCGGCCCTGTGTGCGTGGGCCTGGACACCGATTTTTCCTATCTGCCGGAGGAGTTTGTGCGCCCGGAGCTGACCGCCGGTGAGAACATCCTGCGCTTCAATCAGGCCATCATCGAGGCGACCAAGGCCGTCAGCGGCTGCTACAAGGTGCAGGTGGCCTACTATGAGAGCCTGGGCCTGGACGGTATGCGTGCCTACGCTGAAACCCTGAAGGCTGTGCGCGCCGCGGGCGTGCCCGTCATTGCGGACATCAAGCGGGGCGACATTGCAAAAACTGCCGAAATGTACGCCAAGGGCCACTTTGAGGGGGACTTCGGGGCCGACTTTGTGACCCTGGCCCCCTACATGGGCATGGATTCCATTGCTCCCTATCTGCCCTATGTGCAGGAGAAGGGCAAGGGCCTGTTTGTGCTGTGCCGTACCTCCAACCCCGGCGCGAAGGACTTTGAGTATGAGAAGCTGGCGGACGGCCGCCATGTGTACGACCTGGTGGGCGACAAGATGAACGCCCTGGGCAAGGAGTGCATGGGCGAGCATGGCTACTCCAGCATCGGCCTGGTCATCGGCGGCACTCACATTGAGGAGGCCACCGAGATTCGCACCAAATACGGTGACAGCTTCTTCCTGATTCCCGGCTACGGCGCCCAGGGCGGCAAGGCCGAGGACATTGCCCAGTACCTGACCCGCGGCAACGGCGGCGTGGTGAACTCCAGCCGCGGTGTGCTGCTGGCCCGCAAAAAGCAGCCCGGCGTCGCCTTTGACGAGGCCGCCTACAACGAATGCGTGAACATGAAGGAGGCCATTGCCCATGCCTGCCAGATGCTTTGATGCTCAGGTGTTCAGCCGCACTCAGGTGGCCCCGGCCATCCATCGGCTGACCGTTCGCTGGCCCGAGACCGTGCCCATGCCCCATGCGGGCCAGTTCTGTATGCTGCGGGCCTGGGGGCGGGACGAGGCCCCGCTGCTCAGCCGCCCCATCAGCGTGCACGAGGCTTACCCCATCCGGGGCGATGAACCCATCTGCGAGAACGGGCAGCCCCTGCAGCTGGTTACCTTCCTGTTTGAGGTGAAGGGCCGGGGCACCGGCTGCCTGGCCCAGCTGGAGGCGGGCGACACCCTGCAGATCACCGGCCCCGCCGGCAACGGGTTTGACTTCTCCGGCCTGGCCAAGGGCACCAAGGTGGCCCTGGTGGGCGGCGGCATCGGCACCGCGCCCCTGTATCAGGCCGCGCGTGAGCTGGCCGCCATGGGCATCCGGGCGGACGTATATTACGGCTTCCGGGATGAGCCTTACGAGATGGAGCCTTACCGCCATACCGCCGGTGTGGTGCGGGTGGCAACGGACAGCGGCCGGGTGGGCTTCCACGGCTTTGTGACCCAGATGCTCAAGCCCGAGGAGTACGACCTGGTGGTTTGCTGCGGCCCCGAGGTAATGATGCGCCGGGTGGCCGCCATGTGCGCCCAGCAGAACACCCGCTGCCTGGTAAGCCTGGAAAAGAAAATGGCCTGCGGCATCGGCGCGTGCCTGGGCTGCACCTGCAAAACGAAGTCCGGCGAGGGCAAGAGCGTGTGCAAGCACGGCCCTGTGTTTGATGCAAAGGAGGTGTTCGAATGAGCAACCTGCATGTTTCGCTGCTGGGCAAAACCCTGCCCGGCCCCGTGATCGCGGCCTCCGGTACCTTCGGCTACGGCGTGGAGTACGGCGAGATCGTGGATCTGGGCGTGCTGGGCGGCGTGTGCAGCAAGGGCCTGACCCTGAACCCCAAGTACGGCAACGAGGGCGAGCGCCTGCTGGAGACCCCCTCCGGCCTCATCAACTCCATCGGCCTGCAGAACCCCGGCGTGCGGCATTTTATTGACAATGAGCTGCCCGCCATGCGCGCGGCCCTGGCGGGCACCGGCACGGCCATTCTGGCCAACCTGGGCGGCGGCTGCATCGAGGACTACGAAGAGGGCTGCGAGCTGCTGTGCCGGGCCGGGGTGGACTTTGTGGAGCTGAACATCAGCTGCCCCAACGTGAAGCACGGCGGCATTGCCTACGGCGTAAAGCCCGAGTCGGCCAAAGAGGTGGTCAGCCGGGTGCGCCGGGTGTGCAGCCGCCCCCTGATCGTAAAGATGAGCCCCCAGGCCGAGGACATCGGCCGCATGGCGGCTGCCTGTGTGGAGGCCGGGGCCGATGCGCTGAGCCTGGTGAACACCTTCCAGGCCTGCGCCATTGATCTGGAAAAGCGCCGCCCGGTGTTCAACAACATCTTTGCGGGCCTGTCCGGCCCGGCGGTGCGGCCCATTGCCCTGCGCATGGTATGGCAGGCTGTGGGCGCGGTGGACGGCGCGGTGCCGGTCATCGGCCTGGGCGGCATTGCCAGCGGCGAGGATGCCTTGCAGTTCATCATGGCGGGCGCGGCTGCCGTGCAGGTGGGCACCGCAAACTTTGCGGACCCGCACGCCTGCCAGCGCATCACCCGGGAGATCGACCAGTGGATGGACGCCCACGGCGTGAACAGCCTGGATGAGATTCGGGGCTGCGCCCGCGGCTAAAGGTCGGCAAAAAAGCGGCCTTTGCCGCTGCGAAAATCATGCACATTGCATAAAGTGCGGATTTTATGGGAATATATGCAAGAAAACCTTGAAAAACCTGCACTTTGCGATAAAATATACATTGACGAACAGCCCGGAGGGAACTGTGCCCGCCGGGGACGGATAGAAGGAGCAGATCATGAGCAACGTAAACGCCATTGAAGTTTTGAAGGATTGCCAGGCCTTCCTGGAGGGCCATTTTCTGCTGAGCAGCGGCCGCCATTCCAGCGCCTACTGCCAGATGGCTTATCTGCAGCAGTACCCCGACAAGTGCGCCCAGGTGATGAGCCTGGTGGCGGAGCAGCTGAAGGAAATGGACATTGACGTGATCGTCGGCCCGGCCATGGGCGGCATTGTGTATGCGTATGAGCTGGGCCGTCAGCTGGGCAAGCGGGCCATCTTTACCGAGCGCGTGGACAATGTGATGACCCTGAAGCGCTTCTCCATCCATCCGGGTGAGAAGTGCATCATCGCGGAGGACGTGGTGACCACCGGCGTTTCCAGCCTGGAGACCAAGCGGGTCATCGAAGAGGCCGGCGGCGTGTGCCTGGGCATCACCTGCGTGGTGGACCGCACCAAGCCTGAGGCCCCCTCTCCCATTCCCATTCTGGCCAGCGCCGTGAAGCTGGATCTGCCCAATTATCTGCCGGAAGAATGCCCCATCTGCGCCGAGGGCAAGCTGCCTTTGGTACACCTGGGCAGCCGAAAGATGAAGGAAAAGGCTGTGCAGAGCATCAACGGATGAACCCCAACAGCCGGCGAAAACGAGGTAACGAAATGAACGCATATTTGTATTTGGCCAACGGCATGGTGCTGACGGGCCAGAGCGTGGGCGCCGCCGGTACCACCATCGGCGAGGTAGTGTTTACCACCGGCATGGTGGGTTTTCAGGAGACGCTGACCGACCCCAGCTACTACGGGCAGATCATCACCCAGACCTACCCCCTCATCGGCAACTACGGCATGAACAGCCAGGATTATGAGAGCGACCGGGTGTGGTGCCGCGGTTACATCGTGCGGGAGGCCTGTGCCCATCCCAGCAACTGGCGCTGCGAGACCACCCTGGACCAGTTCCTGAAGGATCAGAACGTGATCGGCATTCAGGGCGTGGACACCCGCTTTTTGACCCGCACCATCCGGGAAAGCGGCGTGATGAACGGCGCGATCTCCACCGAGATCCAGCCGGAGGACAAAGCCGCTGTGGCCGAGCTGATGGAAGAGATCAAGGCCTACACGATCGTGGACGCGGTCAAGACCACCACCTGCAAGGAGCCCCGGGTGTACAACCCCGAGGGGGACATCCATGTGGCCCTGCTGGACCTGGGCTGCAAGGAAAACATCGTGCGCTGCCTGGTCAAGCGCGGCTGCAAGGTGACGGTGGTGCCCAGCTTTACCACGGCCGAGCAGCTGGCGGAGCTGAACCCGGACGGCCTGATGCTGTCCAACGGCCCCGGTGACCCGGAGGAGAACGTGGAGGTCATTGCCGAGCTGAAGAAGATGCTGGGCACCGGCATCCCCGCCTTCGGCATCTGCATGGGCCATCAGGTTACCGCCCTGGCGGCGGGCGCTTCCACCGTGAAGATGAAGTACGGCCACCGCGGCGCCAACCAGCCTGTAACCGACTTCGCCACCGGCCGCACCTTCATCACCAGCCAGAACCACGGCTACGCGGTGAAGGGCGATACCCTGCCCGCCGAGATGGGCAAGATGAGCGCCATCAACGCCAACGACCACACCTGCGAGGGCGTGGATTACACGGCATGGAACTGCTTCACCGTGCAGTTCCATCCGGAAGCCAACGGCGGCCCCAAGGACACCGAGTTCCTGTTCGACCGCTTCATCGACCGCATCAAGGCGGCCAAGAAAGGGGAGTGCTGAGCCATGCCTAAAGATCCTTCGATTAAAAAAGTTCTGGTGATCGGCTCCGGCCCCATCATCATCGGCCAGGCGGCCGAGTTCGACTATTCCGGCACCCAGGCCTGCCGCGCGCTGAAGAGCGAGGGCATTGAGGTGGTGCTGGTGAACTCCAACCCTGCTACCATCATGACCGACCCGGACATTGCCGACCGGGTTTACATTGAGCCGCTGAACACCCAGGTGGTGGAGCGGATCATCCAGATTGAAAAGCCCGACGCCATTCTGCCCAACCTGGGCGGCCAGACCGGTCTGAACCTGTCCATGGCGCTGGCCCGCAATGGCGCGCTGGACCGCAACCATGTGCGCCTGCTGGGCTGCCGCCCCGACACCATTGACCGTGCCGAGGACCGTCAGCTGTTCAAGGACACCATGGAGAAGCTGGGCCAGCCGGTTATTCCCAGCAAGGTCGTGGAGGATCTGGACGACGCGCTGGACTTTGCCGAGGTGATCGGCTACCCCGTCATCGTGCGCCCTGCCTTTACCATGGGCGGCACCGGCGGCGGCATCTGCGAGGATCGGGAGAAGCTGCATGAAATTGCCACCAACGGCCTGCGGCTTTCCCCCATTCACCAGATTCTGGTGGAAAAGTGCATCGCCGGCTGGAAAGAGATCGAGTATGAGGTGATGCGTGACGCCAAGGGCAACGTGATCACCGTCTGCAACATGGAAAACCTGGACCCTGTGGGCGTTCACACCGGCGACTCCATCGTGGTGGCCCCCAGCCAGACCCTTTCCGACCATGAATACCAGATGCTGCGCACCGCCGCGCTGGACATCATCACCGAGCTGGGCATCGAGGGCGGCTGCAACTGCCAGTTTGCCCTGAAGCCCGACAGCTTCGAGTACGCGGTCATCGAGGTCAACCCCCGCGTGAGCCGCTCCTCCGCGCTGGCCAGTAAGGCCACCGGTTACCCCATCGCCAAGGTGGCCACCAAGATCGCCCTGGGCTATACCCTGGACGAGATCACCAACGACGTGACGGGCGAGACCTGCGCCTGCTTTGAGCCTGCGCTGGACTACTGCGTGGTCAAGTACCCCAAGTGGCCCTTTGACAAGTTCGTGTACGCCGACAAGAGCCTGGGCACCCAGATGATGGCCACCGGCGAGGTGATGGCCATTGCAGGCAGCTTTGAGCACGCCCTGATGAAGGCGGTTTCTTCCACCGAGCTGGGCCTGGATACCATGACCCTGCCGGAACTGGAGAGCCTGACCACCGAAGAGGTCATTGCCCGGCTGCCCCGGCAGGACTCCGAGCGCGCTTTTGTGGTGTACGAGTGCCTGAAGCGCGGCGTGGACCATAAGGTCATCTACGACGTGACCAAGATCGACTGGTGGTTCCTGGATAAGATGCAGCATCTGGCGGACATTGAGAACGGCCTGAAGACCCAGCCGCTCACCGTGGAAGCCTACAAGAACGCCAAGAAGTACGGCTTTTTGGATAAAACCATCCGCCGCCTGTCCGGCCAGGAGCTGCCCTGCCAGCTGAACGCCGGCTTCAAGATGGTGGATACCTGCGCCGCCGAGTTTGCGGCCAAGACCCCCTATTTCTACTCCAGCTTCGAAGAGGACAACGAGGCCGCCGAGTTCATCGCCCAGCGCTCTGACCCCAACAAGAAGAAGGTGCTGGTGTTCGGCTCCGGCCCCATCCGCATTGGCCAGGGCATCGAGTTCGACTACTGCTCCGTGCATTGCGTGTGGACCCTGAAGGAGCACGGCTGTGAGGCGGTGCTGGTCAACAACAACCCCGAGACTGTTTCCACCGACTTTGACACCGGCGACCGCCTGTACTTCGACCCCCTGAACCCCGAGAGCGTGGATCACATCATCGCCACCGAACAGCCGGATGGCTGCGTGGTGCAGTTCGGCGGCCAGACCGCCATCAAGCTGGCCAAGCATCTGGCGGAAAAAGGCGTGCCCATTCTGGGTACCCCCGCGGACGCCATTGACGAGGCCGAGGACCGCGAGCGCTTCGACGAGCTGCTGGAGCGCTGCCAGATCCCCCGGCCCCAGGGCACCACGGTGTTTACCACCGAGGAGGCGCTGGACGCCTGCAAGACCCTGGGCTACCCCGTGCTGCTGCGCCCCAGCTACGTGCTGGGCGGCCAGAACATGATCGTGGCCTACAACTCCGGCGATGTGAAGGAGTACATGGGCGTGATCACCAGCCATGTGGATATGAGCAACCCCGTGCTGGTGGACCAGTACATCCAGGGCACCGAGTGCGAGGTGGACGCCATCTGCGACGGCGAGGACTTCCTCATCCCCGGCATCATGGAGCACATCGAACGCACCGGCGTGCATTCCGGCGACTCCATCAGCGTGTATCCGCCCCAGACCCTCAGCCCCAAGGTCATTGAGACCCTGGTGGACTACACCGGCCGCTTTGCCCGTGAGCTGCATGTGGTGGGCCTGGTGAACGTGCAGTACGCCGTGAAGAACGACAAGGTGTACGTCATCGAGGTGAACCCCCGCTCCAGCCGTACCGTGCCTTACATCAGCAAGGTGACCGGCGTGCCCATGGTGGAGCTGGCCGTGCGCTGCTGCCTGGGCGAGAAGCTGCGGGATATGGGCCACGGCATCGGCCTGCACCCCAACGCCCCCTATGTGGCCTGCAAGGTGCCTGTGTTCAGCTTTGAGAAGCTGCACGGCGTGGACACCCAGCTTGGCCCTGAGATGAAGAGCACCGGCGAGGTGCTGGGCATTGCCCCCAACTTCCACGACGCCCTGCTGAAGGGCCTGGTGGGCGCCGGCTACGAGTTCAAGCATCCCGGCCCCGGCAGCTGCTGCATCTTCTCGGTGAAGGACAGCGAGAAGGCCGAGTGGGTGGAAGTGGCCTACAAACTCAAGCAGATGGGCTACAAGCTGTACGGCACAAGCGGCACCTGCCATTACTTCAACAAGGAAATGGTGGCCTGCAACGAGGTGCGCGGCATGAGCGGCGAGCGCCCCAACGTGATCGACCTGCTGGAGAGCGGCCTGGTGGACTATGTGTTCAGTACCAGCGCCCATGGCCGTGACCCCCGGCGCGACAGCGTGAAGATGCGCCGCAAGGCGGTGGAGCTGTCCATCCCCTGCATCACCGCCATCGACACTGCCAAAGTGCTGGTGAACGCACTGCTGGGCGATCATTCTATGAAAAATGTTCCGCTCGTGGACATTTCCAAGCTGTAAGAAGCGGTCAAACGGGAAGAGTGCAAAAAATGTGCATATCAATGATAAAAGTTGATGCGCAAAATCTGCCGTTTTGTGTGCAAGCTCTTGTGTAAACACAAAAAGATGGTAACATATTGACGGACAACCGCAGAGAATCCGTTCGAGATGTACTGCGGCAGATAACGACAGTGTTTGTGCCCGGCCTCCGCTTGGCGGAGGCCGGGCACACCGCCCAGAGGGAACCGGTCAGCGTTGTTGGCGGCGGCCGGCAGGGCGGGAAAGTTTTTTTGTGTGAAAGGGAGTTCTCAATGACGAGATCGCAGTTGATCGCCCACGTGGCAGCCGCCACTGGAATGACGGAAGCAGTTGTGGAAAATGTAATGGACAGCGTGTTCGACACCATCGTGGAAAAGCTTCAGCAGGGTGAAAAAGTCACCATCGCGGGCTTTGGCCGCTTTGAAATGCGCGAGCGCAAGACCAAGTCCTTCACCAACCCCAAAACCAAGGTGGCCAGCCAGCTGGCCCCCACCACCATTCCGGGCTTTAAGGCCAGCGGGCGGCTGAAAGAGCGCCTGAGCAAGTAAACGATTCGTTTCCGGCGTTCCGGGTTCTCCATTACTTAAAGGAGACCGGGACGCCGGTTTTTTGTTTGGGTGGCGCGGCGCAGGCTGGCATGGTATAATGAGGATGAATTACGGTGAAGAGGGCGGATTTTGCCGGCGGCATCCGGCCGGGTCTGCCGCCGGGCAGGCGCTTTGGCGGAAAAGGCAGACACACGGCAGAGCGCCCGCCCATTCTGCGAAAAGGCCGCCGTGTGCCTTTACAAAAATCCGGTCCGTCGGGGCCTTGAAAGGAAACAACCACCATGCTTTATAGTGAACTGAACGTCAGCCCGCAGCTGCACCAGGCCGTGGAGCGCATGGGCTTTACCGAAATGACCGAAATTCAGGAAAAGGTCATTCCGGTGATGATGGCCGGGCGGGACGTGATCGCCAAGGCCCCCACCGGAACCGGCAAGACCTGTGCCTTCGGCATTCCGGTGATCGAAAGCCTGAACCAGGAACTTGCCCGCCCTCAGACGGTGGTTCTGGCCCCCACTCGGGAGCTGGCCCAGCAGATCGCCGGGGACCTGGAGGATCTGGCCCACTTTATGCCGGCGGTGCGCATTGCCTGCGTGTACGGCGGGGCCAATATGCAGGGGCAGATCGACCGGCTGAAAAAGGGCTGCCAGATCGTGGTGGCCACGCCGGGCCGCCTGATGGACCATGTACGGCACCGCACCATTGACCTTGGCGCGGTGACCACCGTGGTGCTGGACGAGGCCGACGAGATGCTGAACATGGGCTTTTATAAGGATGTGCGCCACATCATTGACCTGATGAAGGCCCGCAAACACCTTTCCATGTTCAGCGCCACCATCAGCCGCGAGGTGATGGACATCGGCTGGCTGTACCAGAAGGATGCCGCCGAAGTTACCGTGCAGCCGGTGCAGGAGAGCCTGCCCAAGATCACCCAGTACAAGCTCAAAACCACCGGGCGGGACAAGCTGGCCGACCTGGCGCAGATCATCCTCAGCGGCGGCTACGGTCGGGTGATGGTGTTCTGCAACACCAAGTTCACCACCGCCACCCTGTGCAACCAGCTGGCCCGGCTGAACTTCCAGGTGGACTGCCTGCACGGCGATCTGTCCCAGGCGGAGCGGAACAAGATCATGACCGCCTTCCGGGAGGGCAAACTCAAGGTGCTGGTGGCCACCGATGTGGCGGCCCGCGGCATTGACGTGGAAAACGTGGACGCGGTGATCAACTATGACGTGCCGGACTCCAACGAGTATTACACCCACCGCATCGGCCGCACTGGCCGTGCCCGCCGCCAGGGTGTGAGCTATCTGATGTACACCCCGGATGAGGAAAAGCGGGTGGCGGAACTTCTGCGCCTGACCCGCAGCCAGGCCACGCCCGTCCGCTTTGATTTCAACCACGAAAAGCTGGTGGAGGAGAAGGTGGAGCAGGGCGACCGGTTCAACATCCGGGCCTACTTTTAAGGCGGGCAAAAATAATTTGCCTGCTTTGACCGACAAAAGGCTGGTGCGGGCGAGAGTTATGGTGTAAGATAAAAAAGAAATCACCGCCGCGGCAACCGAATGGTCCCGGTGAAAAGCAAACAGGAGGAAATCACTATGATCCGTGCTACCCGTAATATGCTGGACTTCTTCGAGCGCAAGGGCATGAAATATTCGCCTGATATTGACACCACCAAGGCTGGTAAAGACGTGGTGACGGTTACTTACACCGGTGACAACAAGGACACCATCCGCTTCAAGATTTTCGTGGACCCGGATGAGGACAATGTGGCCATCCGTGTGTGGACCATTGCCAAAACCACCAACACCCGTCAGGTGGCGGCGGTGTCTCTGGTGCTGAATGACCTGAACAACAACTACCGCTGGTACCGCTGGTATCTGGACGATGACCGCGAGGTTACCGCGGCGGTGGATGCGGTGATCACGGCGGACACCATCGGCGCCATTGCCTATGAGCTGGTGCAGCGCGGCGTGAACATCATCGACGAGAACTACCCCAAGGTGATGAAGGCGCTGTGGAGCGACCAATAACCAAAACTAAGCGGTAAAACGCCCGGAATGCGCCGGGCGTGACCAGCTTGCAGTCCGTTTCCGCCTCAGGGAAAAGGCGGCGGCGGGCTGTTTTCGTGTGGCTGGCGTGCCGTAGAACAACAGCCGCCCAAACGGGGCGGGGGAGGGAAAGAACGTATGAAAGAGTATAAAAGCATGCTGCACTATCTGGCGGGCAGCTTCGGCATAGCGTGGCTGGTGTGGGCCATTGCACTGTCCGGCAAACTGCCGGCCAGTTCGGCGCAATGGCTCACCACCGTGGGTATGTTTGCGCCGCTGCTGTCCACCGTGATGCTCAAGCGGAGCTGCCCGGAGGCCAATGTGGGCTTTCGGCTGAACCTGAACTTCAAGCGCGGCTGGATGTTCTACGCGGTGGCCCTGTGGGGGCCTGCGCTCATCACCTTTGCGGGCGTGGCGGTGTACTTTGCGGTGTTCCGCAATTATGATGCAAACATGGGCTACATGGAAACCAGCGTCATTGCCATGTACGGCGAAGAGGCCTACCAGGCCCAGGGCGGCCTGGCCATCATCAAGGCCATGGCCAAGCTGCAGATCATCCAGGCGGTGACAGTGGCCCCCTTCTTCAATGCCATTTCGGGCTTTGGCGAAGAGGCTGGCTGGCGCGGCTGGCTGTACCCCACCCTGTGCTCCCGGCTGGGTGCGGCGAAGGGCATGGTGGCCGGCGGCGTGATCTGGGGCCTGTGGCACCTGCCCCTGACCGTGAGCGGCCACAACTACGGCACCGATTATCTGGGCTGGCCCGTGCTGGGCGTGGTGGCCATGATGATCTTCTGCACCAGTGCCGGCGCCTGCCTGTACTGGCTGAGCCTGCGCTGCAAGAGCATTCTGCCCTCGGCGCTGGCCCACGGGGCCATCAACGCCATTGCGGCGGTGGGCAACTACTGGCTGCCCTCCGATGGGGCAAACTTCCTGTATGGGCCCAGCCCGGCGGGCCTGGTGGCAGGCCTGCCCCTGCTGGTGCTGGGCATTCTGGCCATGTGGGACATCACCCGCATGGAAAAGACCCCCATGGCCCTGTAAGCCTTTGCCTGTGAACTGAAAATTTTACAGGGGAATTCCGCTTTCTCCGCCGGTTGTGTCCGGCGGAAGAGGGCGGAATTCTTTTTTGCATGAATGCCCGTGCAAAGGAACTTTGATATCTTGCGCAGCGAGTACAAAAGTGCAAAAACGGCCGAAAAAGTCCAGCCGGCGGCCGCCGTATGCCACAGACCTCAAAAACTGGAAAAGAATGACACAAAACCGTTGAGTTGTGACAAAAGGGGCAAAGATGCACAAATTTGCGTCAAAAAATATGGCTGTGAAAGGTGTACAGAATCGGTTGCACAGTTTGCATGGTTTTGATATACTGAATACAAATCGGCAACGGGGCCGGATTTGACCAAAAGGGTCACGGACCGGCCGAAAACGATGCAGGGCAGGCCCACAGCTGAATATCCATTGCCTGCCGCAGGGGAGGACACCATGAAGCAAAACGAACGCTTCCGCCTTTGGCGGGACATCGTCTGGCTGACTCAGCTTGGGTTCAGCATGGTGTCGCCCCTGCTTCTTTGCATCTGGGGCGGCTGGCAGCTTCAGCACCGGTTCGGCTTCGGCCCCTGGGTGATGGCCGCTGCCATTGTGCTGGGGCTGGGCGGCGCGGCCAGCGGCGTGGCGGGGTTTGCCCGCCTGATGCTGAACCGGGCCAAGCGCAGCCAGGCGCCGCCCAGCTTCAACGAGCACCGGTGACGCCGCCGAACAGAAACGCCGCTGCGGCCCCGCGCCGCAGCCATAGGGGAGGGACGCATATGAAATTGCAGCCTGCCGTCCGGCAGGAGACCATCCACATTGCCGCCGGGTGCGCCGTGGGGTGCGCTGCAATGCTGGCGGTGTTCGCGGCTTTGGGCCGCCTGGATCACACCGTAGCCCTGGGCGCAGGGCTGGGCTGGTGCCTGGCGGTGGCCAACTTCCTGCTTCTGGGCCTGTCGGTTCAGAAGGCCGCCGGGGAGAGCGAGAGCCGCGCCAAGGCCATGATGCAGACCTCCTACACCATGCGCAACCTGATGTGTGCGCTGGGGGTGATCGTGGGGTTCGTGGCACCCTGTTTCCACTGGGTGGCCGTGGTGCTGCCGCTGTTCTTCCCCCGGCTGACCATTGCGTTTATGCAGCTTACCGGCCGCTACAAGCCGGAAAAAACCACCGGGGCCTCCGGCGATGAAGGGGGGGAACACGAAGCATGAACATTAGCGTTCAAGGCGCACCGATCTATTTCACCATTCCCATCTTCGGCGGCATTCCCATTTCGGCCACGCTGGTGATCACCTGGCTCATCATGGCCATTGTCACCGGCCTGTGCCTGTGGCTCACCCACGACATGAAGGTGTCCAACGTGAGCAAGCGGCAGGCGGTGGCGGAATTCCTGGTGGAGACGGCCCGCAACTTTACGGTGGGCAACATGGGCGAAAAGTTCGCCTACTTTACCCCATTTGTGGCGGCGCTGTTCACCCTGTCGCTGCTGTCGAACCTGATCAGCCTGGTGGGCCTGTACAGCCCCACGGCAGATCTTTCCACCGAGGCGGCCTGGGCGGTGCTGGTGTTTGCCCTCATCACCTACCACAAGATCAAGGCGAACGGCTTCGGCGGCTATCTGAAAGGCTTTACGCAGCCCATTCCGGTGCTGACCCCCTTCAACATCCTGTCGGAGATCGCCACCCCCATCAGCATGGCCTGCCGTCATTTCGGCAACATCCTGTCCGGCACGGTCATCAACGCCCTGATCTACGGGGCATTGGCGCTGGCCAGCCACGCGCTGCTCGGCCTGCTGCCGGGCCTGCTGGGCGATGTGCTGAGCCAGATCCCCTTCCTGGCGGTGGGCGTTCCGGCCATCACCTCGATTTATTTCGACTGGTTCAGCGGTGCGATGCAGGCATTCATCTTCTGTATGCTGACCACCATGTATATTGCCAACGCCGCCGAGGCGGACTGAACCCGCAACCCGAATCCATCCCGCAGGGCAGCTGCCCTGCATCAACAAGAAAACACAAGAAGGAGAATGAACTTATGGAAAGTGCAATCGTATTGGCCGGCTGCGCCATCGGCGCAGGTCTCGCCCTGATCGCAGGCATCGGCCCTGGTATCGGCGAAGGTTACGCCGTGGGCCAGGCGCTGTCCGCCATCGGCCGTCAGCCCGAATGCAAAGGCGATGTGACCAGCACCATGCTGCTGGGCTGCGCCATTGCCGAGACCACCGGTATTTACGGCTTTGTTACCGGCCTGCTGCTGATCTTTGTGGCGCCCGGTATGTTCCTGGGGATGCTGTAAGCGGCCCGCCCCGGCCAATTGATACGGAAGGAGGAAGGAACCCTTATGGAGGGATTTCAGGCACTGGTGACCATCGTTCCCTGGAACTTTGTGGCCCAGATCGCGAACCTGCTGATCACCATGCTCCTCGTCAAAAAATTCCTGTTCCAGCGGGTGCAGAAGATTCTGGACCAGCGCCAGGCACTGTGCAATGCCCAGCTGGAAGAAGCTGCCTCGGCCCGCGAAAAGGCAGAGCAGGCCCAGGCCCAGTACGAAGAGGCTCTGGCCCAGGCCAAGGCCGAGGCCGGTGAGATCGTGAAGGCCGCCGACCGCACCGCCGCCGCCCACAGCGAGGAAATTCTGGAGGATGCCCGCCGTCAGGCCCAGGCCATGCTGGCCAAGGCCGAAGCGGACATCGCCCAGCAGCGCAAGAAGGCGGTGAACGAGGTGAAGGACGAGCTGGGCGGCATTGCCGTGGACATCGCCAGCAAGGTGGTGGAACGGGAGGTTCGCCCGGAGGACCACGCCAAGCTCATCGACGAGTTTATTCAGAATGTGGGTGACGCCTCATGACGACCGACGTTGCAAAGGTTTACGGCGGCGCGCTGTATGACCTGGCCGCCGAGGAAGGGCTGGAGGACGAGCTGCTGACCCAGCAGCAGACCCTGACCCAGGTGCTGGCGACCGAGCCCCAGTGGCTGCGGCTGCTGGCGATTCCCAGCATCCCGAAGCCCGAGCGCACTGCCCTGTTGGACGAAGCGCTGGCAGGGGTGCACCCGTATCTTGTGAATTTTTCCAAGATCCTCTGCGAACGGGAGTCCATCGGGGAGCTGCCCGCTTGCTTTAAGGAGTACCGCCGCCGCTACAACAAGGCCCACGGCATCCTCACCGTCGTGGCCACCGCGGCGGTGCCCATGACCGAGGAACAGAAGGCCCGCCTGACCGAAAAGCTGGCGGCCGCCACCGGCAAGACCATCCATCTGGAAACCCGGGTGGATGAGAGCTGCCTGGGCGGCGTGCGGCTGGACGTGGAAGGCGTGCGGCTGGACGGCACCCTGAAGAGCCGGCTGGACACGCTGCGCCAGACCCTGGCGGCCCCCGCCGATTGAGGCGGCAGCCCCGAACCCGTTTTGAACCATTCAAAAACAGCGCGCCCTCTGCTTTGGCAGGCGGGCGGCGCTGACAGACCAAAAGAGAAAGTTGTGGTGAAATTACTGCCATGCAACTGAAACCCGAAGAGATCTCCAAGATCATCCGGTCCCAGATCAAGCACTACGAGAACACCATTCAGCGCAGTGAGACCGGCACCGTCATCCTGGTGGGCGACGGCATTGCCCGGGCCTCCGGCCTGGACAACTGTATGGCCGGCGAGCTGGTGGAGTTTGAGAACGGTGCGTTCGGCCTGGCGCAGAACCTGGAAGAGAACACCGTGTCCATCGTGCTGCTGGGCAGCGACCAGGGCCTGAAAGAGGGCAGCCTGGTCAAGCGCACCGGCAAGGTGGTGAGCGTGCCCGTGGGCGAGGGAATGATCGGCCGCGTGGTGAACGCCCTGGGCCAGCCCATTGACGGCAAAGGCCCCATCACCGCCAGCGAGTGGCGGCCCATCGAGTGCCCCGCCCCCGGCATCATTCAGCGGCAGCCCGTGAAGGAGCCGCTGCAGACCGGCATCAAGGCCATCGACAGCATGATCCCCATCGGCCGCGGCCAGCGCGAGCTGATCATCGGCGACCGTCAGACCGGTAAGACGGTCATCGCCACCGACACCATCCTGAACCAGAAGGGCAAGGACGTGCTGTGCATCTACGTGGCCATCGGCCAGAAGCGCAGCACCGTGGCCCAGCTGGTGGAAACGCTGGAGCAGGCCGGCGCCATGGAATACACCACGGTGGTGGCTGCCACGGCCTCGGAGTTGTCGCCCCTGCAGTACATCGCCCCCTACGCAGGCTGCGCCATGGGCGAGTACTTTATGTACAAGGGCCGTCATGTGCTGATCATTTACGACGATCTGTCCAAGCACGCGGTGGCCTACCGTGCCCTGTCGTTGCTGATCCGCCGTCCCCCGGGACGTGAGGCTTACCCCGGCGATGTGTTCTATCTGCACAGCCGCCTGCTGGAGCGGGCGGCCAAGCTCAGCGACAAGCTGGGCGGCGGCAGTATGACCGCCCTGCCCATCATTGAAACCCAGGCGGGCGATGTGTCCGCCTACATTCCCACCAACGTGATCTCCATCACCGATGGCCAGATCTTCCTGGAGACGGAGCTGTTCCACTCTGGCGTGCGGCCTGCGGTGAACCCGGGCATCTCGGTGTCCCGCGTGGGCGGCAACGCCCAGATCAAGGCCATGAAGAAGGTGGCCGGCACCCTGAAGCTGATTTACAGCCAGTACCGCGAACTGCAGTCCTTTGCCCAGTTCGGCAGCGACCTGGACGCGGACACCAAGGCCCGGCTGGCCCAGGGCGAGCGCATTGTGGAGGTGCTGAAGCAGAACCGCAGCGCCCCCGTGCCCGTGGAAAAGCAGGTGGCCATTCTGTATGCGGTGGTTCACGGCGAGCTGAAGGACATTGCCGTGGAGCAGGTGGGCGAGTTTGAGCAGGCCCTGTACGGCTGGCTGGATGCCCATGCGCCCCAGTATCTGGAAGCGGTGCGCACCACCGGCAAGCTGGAGGGCGAGACCGAAGAGGTGCTGAAAGCCGCCATTGCCGACTGCCGCGCCGATTTCTTAAAGACCCATTGAGGAGGTGACGAGCCATGGCTGGTTCCATGAAGGACATCAAGCTGCGCATCCGCAGTGTGCAGAGCACCATGCAGATCACCAAGGCCATGGAACTGGTGGCCTCCTCCAAGCTGCGCCATGCCCGCGAGCGGATGGAGCAGGCGCGCCCTTATTTTGAGACGCTGCAGGCCACCCTGGCGGACATTGCCGCCGCCAACACCGAGTTTACCTCGCCGTATCTGGCCCGCCGCCCGGTAAAAAAGACCTGCTACATCGTGATTGCAGGCGACCGTGGCCTGGCCGGCGGCTACAACGCGAATCTGTTCAAGCTGGTGGCTCAGGCTGCCGAAGGCAAAGAGTGCTGTGTGCTGCCCGTGGGCAAAAAGGCGCTGGAGCACTTCCAGCACCGGGGCATGAGCATCCTCACCGAGGCGTTCAGCCCGGTGGAGGACGTGACCGTGAGCGACTGCTTCTCCATGTCCCGCCTGGTGGCCCAGGGCTTTTTGAAGGGCGAGTTCGATGAGATCCACCTGTGCTACACCCGGTTTGAGTCCATGCTGACCCAGACCGCCAAAACGGTGCAGATGCTGCCCATGGCCGCCCCCAAGCCCCGGGAGGACAAGCGCCCCCGCAGCCTGATGCTGTACGAGCCTTCCAGCGAGGCGGTGTACGACGCCATTGTGCCCGAGTACTTCGCGGGCCTGATCTGGGGCGCCGTGTGCGAATCGGAAGCCAGCGAGCAGGCGGCCCGCCGCACCGCCATGGATGCGGCCAGCAAGAACGCCGGCGAGATGATTGAGAACCTGAACCTGCGCTACAACCGCGCCCGTCAGGCCGCCATCACGCAGGAAATCACCGAGATTGTGGCCGGCGCAGAGCAATAATTGAAGTTGAACGGCGCAGCCTGCTGCGCCGGACCGGGGGCCGGTTACGGCCCCGCAGTAAGGAGTGAAGTCCATGTCCAAGCAAAACATCGGCACGGTCATCCAGGTTACTGGCCCCGTGCTGGATATCCGCTTTGCGGACGGGCAGCTGCCGGATCTGCTGAACGCCATTGAGATCGACAACCAGGGCAAAAAGCTGGTGGTCGAGGTGGCCCAGCTGATTGGCGACAATGTGGCCCGCTGCATTGCTATGAGCAGCACCGACGGCCTGGTGCGCGGCGCGCAGGCCGTGGATACCGGCAGCCCCATTACCGTGCCCGTGGGCGAGGGCTGCCTTGGCCGCGTGTTCAACCTGCTGGGTGAGCCGGTGGACGACAAGCCCGCCCCGGAAGTGACCGAGCGCTGGCCCATCCATCGCGATCCGCCCGCCTTTGATGAGCAGCAGTCCGAGACCGAGATCCTGGAAACCGGCATCAAGGTCGTGGACCTGATCTGCCCCTACGCCAAGGGCGGCAAGATCGGCCTGTTCGGCGGCGCCGGCGTGGGCAAAACCGTGCTGATCATGGAGCTGATCAACAATGTGGCCAAGGAGCACGGCGGCCTGTCGGTGTTCACCGGCGTGGGCGAGCGCACCCGTGAGGGCAACGACCTGTACGGTGAGATGACCGAGAGCGGCGTTATCAACAAAACCGCGCTGGTCTACGGCCAGATGAACGAGCCGCCGGGAGCCCGTATGCGGGTGGCCCTGTCCGGCCTGACCATGGCCGAGTACTTCCGCGACCAGAAGAATCAGGACGTGCTGCTGTTCATCGACAACATCTTCCGCTTTACCCAGGCGGGCAGTGAGGTGTCGGCGCTGCTGGGCCGTATGCCCTCGGCCGTTGGCTATCAGCCCACGCTGGCCACGGAAATGGGCGCGCTGCAGGAGCGCATTACCTCCACCAAGAAGGGCTCCATCACCTCGGTGCAGGCCGTGTATGTGCCTGCCGATGACCTGACCGACCCGGCCCCCGCCACCACCTTCACCCATCTGGACGCCACCACGGTGCTGAGCCGTGACATCGCCAGCCAGGGCATTTACCCGGCTGTAGATCCGCTGGAGTCCACCAGCCGCATCCTCAGCCCCGAGCTGGTGGGGGAGGAGCACTATCAGGTGGCCCGTGCGGTGCAGAAGGTGCTGCAGCGCTATAAGGAATTGCAGGACATCATCGCCATCATGGGTATGGATGAGCTGAGCGAGGAGGATCGCCTGGCCGTGAACCGCGCCCGGAAGATTCAGCGCTTCCTGAGCCAGAGCTTCTCGGTGGCCGAACAGTTCACCGGTATGCCCGGCCAGTATGTGCCGCTGAAGGAGACCATCCGCGGCTTCAAGATGATCCTGAACGGCGAGTGCGACGATCTGCCGGAGTCGGCGTTCCTGTTCGCCGGCACCATTGACGATGTGTTCGCCAAGGCAAAAAAGGGTGAATGACCATGAGCAGCTTCCATTTGCAGGTGGTCACGCCGGACGGGCAGGCCTTTGAGGGCCAAGCCCAGCGGGTGTTCTGCCGCACCATCACCGGGGATGTGTGCATTCTGCCCCGGCATTGCGATTATATGACGGCCCTGGGCATGGGCGAGGCCCGCATCACCGACGAGGCGGGCCAAGTGCGCCGTGCCGCCTGCATTGGCGGAATGCTCAGCGTGCTGAATGGCCAGGTGCGCCTGGTGGCCACCACCTGGGAGTGGGCCGAGGACATTGACAAGGCCCGCGCCGAGAGTGCCCGCAAGCGCGCGGAGGAATCGCTGGCAAAAGCCACCGAAAAAACCGCCCGCGCCATGGCCGAGGCCCGTCTGCGCCGTGCGCTGGTGCGCCTGCGCGTGGCCGGAAAGTAAGCCCCGATCGAATATCAAACGCCTGCCCACGGCAGCCGGAAGGCTGGCCGGGGGCGGGCGTTTTGCGGCTTTGAGGGCATGAACGCGAAAAGCCGACCGGGCATTTTCACCTGGGCGGCCCCCTGCAGGCCCGCCCTGAGATAAAACCAACTTTGCCGCATGACGCACACTGCCTTTTTGGGGCGGTGTGCTTTTTTGTGCACGGAAACGCAAAGCGTAAAAAAAGGCTTGCATTTCTGAACGAGGTGTGCTATTCTGACAGCAATAGATATTTAGATAATTTTCTAAATATTAAAAATAGAAAGGAGCGCGGCGCAATGGGCGAACCCTTTAAGGCCCTGGCAGACCCAACCCGGCGGCGAATTTTACAGCTGCTGAATGAGGGCGACCTGACGGCAGGAGAGATTGCCGAGCATTTTGAAATGACAAAACCCTCGGTGAGCCACCACCTGGCCATTCTGAAGCAGGCGGGGCTGGTGACGGACGAGCGGCAGGGGCAGAACATTCTGTACCGGCTGAACCTGACGGTGTTTCAGGAGCTGCTCAAATGGTTCTACGATTTCGGTTTGGTGCCGGGCCAGGCGGACCCGGAAAAGGAGGAACATCATGAAGGTGAATAAGCGGCTGTATTTGATTCTTGGCCTTGTGTGCCTGCTCAACCTGGCGGCGCACCTGTACTTTTACCCTCAAATGCCCGAGGTCATTCCCACCCATTGGGGGGTGGACGGCACGGTGGACGGTTACGGCCCCCGCTGGACGATGCTGATTCTGGCGGTTCTGCCGCTGGCCTGCCTGGCGCTGTTTGCCATTGTGCCCAGGATGGACCCCAAGGGCGCCAACTACGAGAAGTTCCGCCCGCTGTGGCAGGGCTTCATCATTGCCATCACGCTGCTGATGGCGGCGGTCTCCTGGCTGACCGAGGCGTCGGTGTTCGGCATTCTGCCCCAGCAGGGCAGGCTGCCCGGGCTGCTGGTGGGCGGGCCCATCGGCGTGATGTTCATCCTGCTGGGCAACTACATGCCCCGGGTGCGGCAGAACTACACCTTCGGCATCAAAACACCCTGGACGCTGGCGGACGAGGTGGTGTGGCAGCGCACCCATCGGGTGGGCGGCCTGGTGTTCGTGCTCATGGGCGCGGCGATCTTCCTCAGCGCGCTGTTCCCGATGGCGGGCACCGGCGGCATCATCGGCGGCATTGTGATTCTGGGCAGTGTGGTGGTGTATCTGTATTCCTATCTGCTGTACAAAAAGCGCCACCCCGGCGGGGAAAAATGAGCTTTGGCCCGCTGAAACCCCGATAAAAAGCCGACGGCAGGCTCCCCTTGCGGAGAGCCTGCCGCTTTTTTGCGCCCCGCCGCAGGAAAACGGGGCTTGCACAAAAGGCGGCGGCGGGCTTACAATAGGGCCATACCAAAGAACTTCAGACGGGCAGAGCGCTGCCCGATGCGGCACAAACTTCAACATGGCGGGGCACGGCCCCGGGGAGGGACGTATGAGCGAAAAAACCTTTGGATTCATCGGCTGCGGCAACATGGGCGGCGCACTGGCCACGGCTGCCTGCAAAAGCGGGGTAGGCCGGGTGCTGCTGGCCAACCGCACCCAGGCCAAGGCGGAGGCATTGGCGGCCCGGCTGGAAGGAATGGGCGCGGCGGTGGCCGTTGCCGAAAATACAGGCGTGGCCGAAGAAGCCGACTACATCTTTCTGGGGGTAAAGCCCCAGATGATGGCGGATATGCTGGGGAGCATTGCCCCGGTGCTGGCGGCCCGCGCCCGGGCCGGGCGGCGCTTTGTGCTGGTGACCATGGCCGCGGGCCTGACCGTTGCCCGCATTCGGGAGATGGCCGGGGCCGATTATCCGGTCATCCGCATTATGCCCAACACCCCCTGCGCCATCGGCAAGGGCATGATCCTCTGCGCCGCCCACGGTGTGACCGAGGCGGAAAAGACGGCCTTCTGTGAGGGCATGGCCGCCGCCGGCCGGCTGGACTGGCTGGAGGAGCATCTGATCGACGCGGGCAGCGCCGTGAGCGGCTGCGGCCCGGCCTTTGCCTACCTGTTTATGGAAGCGCTGGCCGACGGTGCCGTGGAGTGCGGCCTGCCCCGGGCCAAGGCGCTGGAATATGCGGCCCAGACGCTGGCGGGCGCCGCCGGCCTGGTGCTGGAGAGCGGCCAGCACCCCGGCGCGCTGAAGGACGCGGTGTGCAGCCCCGGCGGCAGCACCATTGCCGGGGTACACGCGCTGGAAGACGGAGCCTTCCGGGCCACGGCCATCCATGCGGTGGTGGCCGCCTACGAAAAGACCCGTGCCCTGGGCAAGGGCTGAGGGACGGACGATGGAACCGAAGAAATTGCCCATCCGTCTGGTGGGGCTGGACCTGGACGGCACGGTGTTTGACAGCCGGAAGCGCATTTCGCCCCGCACGGCCCAGGCCATTGAGCGGGCCTGCGCCATGGGGGTGCAGGTGCTGCCGGCCACCGGCCGCCCGGAAAACGGCGTGCCCGCCCAATTCTTGGCCATTCCCGGGGTGCAGTACGCACTGACCAGCAACGGGGCCCGCGTTGTGGACCTGCGGGAAAAGCGCACGGTGGTCAGCCAGCTGATGACGGTGCAGCAGGGGCTGGAAGCCATACGCGCCATGGCGCGCTACGATGCGTCGGTGGATGTGTTCTGGCAGGGAAAAGCCTATGCGGACCCGGAGAACCTGCGGCGCGCGGTGGAAAACGCCGACCCGTCCATGCGGCCCTACATCAAAAACAGCCGCACGGTGGTGCCCGATATGGCTGCCTGGCTGGCGGAACAAAGCGAAGGCCCGGAGAAGATCAGTATGTTTTTTGCCCGGGTTTCCCAGCGGGAAGAAGCGCAGAGGCAGGCCGAGGCCATGGGCCTGGAGGTGACCAGCAGCCTGCCCACCAATCTGGAGCTGAACGCCGGCGGGGTGAACAAGGGCCGCGGCCTGCTGGCGCTGGCCAAAGCGCTGGGCTTTGCGCGGGAGCAGGTGATGGCCTGCGGCGACTCTGGCAACGATGCCGCCATGCTGAAGGCCGTGGGCCTGGGCGTTGCCATGGGCAACGCCACCCCGGACATTCTGGCCGCAGCCGATGCCGTGACCGACACCAACGACCGGGACGGAGTGGCCAAGGCGCTGGAGCGCTTTGTGCTGAACGGCTGACCGGGCTTACATCAAACCAACGTCCCAGACGGGGCGATAAAAAAGGAGAAGCAGTATGAAGATCGAATTTGCCAAGATGGAGGAGAAGCTGCTGCCCAACTTCAAGGGCGGCGAAAAGAACCTGGGCATGCGTATGTTTGACGACGGTGCCTGCAAGATCATGCGGGGCCGGCTGGAGCCGGGGGCTTCCATCGGGCTGCACACCCACGAGGGCAACAGCGAGATCATTTACATTCTGGAGGGCAGCGGCAAGGTGGAGTATGACGCTGGCGTTGAGACGCTGGCGGCCGGAGACTGCCACTATTGCCCCGAGCACCACACCCACCGCCTGATCAACGACAGCAGCGAGGACCTGACCTTCTTCGCCGTGGTGCCCCAGCATCATCTGTGATTTGCCGGAACCGAAAGGAGTGCACCCCATGCAGCTGATTGGATATCCTCCCTGTTCTACCTGCAAAAAGGCGGCCAAATGGCTGTCGGAGCACGGCCATGACCTACCCATGCGGGACATCAAGGCCCAGCCGCCCACGCTGGAAGAATTGACGGAATGGACCGCCGCCGGCCCGGAGCTGAAGCGGTGGTTTAACACAAGCGGCCAGGTGTACCGCGCGCTGGGCTTGAAGGACAAGCTGCCCGCTATGCCCCGCGGCGAACAGCTGGCCCTGCTTGCCGGTGACGGAATGCTGGTGAAGCGCCCCATCCTGCTGCTGGACGATGGCCGGGTGCTGGTGGGCTTCAAAGAGCGCGAGTGGCAGGCGGCGCTGGAATAACCCCGGAACAACCTGCTCGATTTGTAGGGAATTTGCCCGAACGGACGATTTTGGAAAATGGTTTGTGTAAAACGCCAAATTTTGGACGCGATTATTGACATTTTGAACAAGAACACCTATACTGAAACCAGTGAACGGGCAAAGGGGCCGGAGAAAGGGCCGCTCTGCCTGTTCACTTTTTTTCTGCCCAGAGAGGGCTGCCACACACAGCCTTCCGGCATCAACCGGGCAGGGGCGTTTCTCACAAAGAGGCGGCCGGCTGGCGAGCCGCCGCCGGGTTCTCAAGGCGTGAATGCAGCACACCGAGTGAATTGCGAAACCTCCATGAGTTGTATACAAAGGTTGGGCGAAAAAGAGCGCTTCCGGCATCCGAAGCGCTCTTTTTCTGTGTGTGCGGGCCTTGCGCCGGGCAGTGGTTTGCGCTACACTGGTACACGGGCAAAACGCCCGCACCCTAAGGGAAAGGAAGGCGGGGGCCTTGCGCCGGGCGGCAAAACCGCCCGCGGCCCCCGAAAAACGCCATGGAATATTACGGAACCATCGGCCCGGCCTGCGCAGGCGAAGAGGTGCTGCGCAGGATGTTCCGCGCGGGAATGACCGGCGTGCGCATGAACCTCTCCCATGGCGGGCTGGCCGAACATCGGGACTGGCTGGAGCGGATCGCCCGGGCCGCCGAGGGGCGGCCCTACCGGCTGCTGATCGACCTGCAGGGGCCGGAGGTGCGCATTGGCCGCCTGCCCGCGCCGCTGGTGCTGAAAAACCGGCAGGCCGTCACGCTGGGGCAGGGCGGCATCCCCATTCCCGAGGCGCTGACCGGCCTGGCGAAGCCGGGCCAGACCCTGCTGCTGGACGACGGAAAGCTGGAGCTGACCGTCACCGGCGGGCGGCCGGGGGCGCTGTTCTGCACCGTGGTGCGGGGCGGGAAGCTGGAAAGCCGCAAGAGCCTGGCGGCCCCCGGGCTGGATCTGCATCTGCCCACTCTCACGGACGAGGACGAGGAAAATCTGGCTCTGGCAGGGGCCTGCGGCGTTACCGGCGTGATGCTGCCCTTTGTGCGGGGCCGGGAAGATCTGGAGCACCTGCGGGCGGCCCTGCACCGGGCCGGGGCCGACGGGGTGCGCATTCTGGCCAAGATCGAGAGCCGGGAGGGCGCCGAGCATCTGGAAAGCCTGTTCGGCGCGGCGGATGAGATTGTCATCGCCCGGGGCGATCTGGGCAACGCCATGGACCTGTGGCGGCTGCCCGGGGTGCAGCGGCGCATGGCGGCGGCCTGCCGCCGGGCGGGTGTGCCGTTTATGGTGGTGACCCAGATGCTGGATTCCATGCGGGAAAACCCGGTGCCCACCCGGGCCGAGGTGTGCGACGTGTACACGGCGGTGATGCAGGGGGCGGCTTCGGTGATGCTCACCGGCGAGACGGCGGCGGGCAAGTGGCCGGCCGAGGCCATGAACTATCTGGTAAAAACCGGCGAGGAAGCCCGGCGGGACCGGGAAGCCGGAGAGCGATAAGCAAATCAGGCAATGTGAGAGAGGAACGGAAAAACAATGGTTGCACAGGCGATTCAATCGGTGATTTCCATGCTGATCCTCATGCTCATCGGCGCATGGCTGGCGGGCAAGGATTGGTTCCGGAAGAGCGGGGGCACAGGGCTGCTCTCCAAGCTCATTGTAAATGTGCTGGTGCCCCTTTATATGCTGAACAACGTGCTCACCAAGGTGGGCACCCGGCAGAAGCTGTGGGAGATTGTGGTGTGCCTGCCGCTGCCCATGATCACCATCTTCATCAGCCTGGCGCTGGGCATCTGGATGGCCGGCCGGCTGGGCATCCATGCCCCCCGGCGGGGAGTGTTCATCAACGTGATGACCTTCACCAACTGCGTGCTGGTGGGCTTCCCCATCATCATTTCGCTGTTCGGCGAAGAAGCCGCTGCCGTGGGCATGGTGTATTATATGGTGAACACCATCTGCTTCTGGACCATCGGTGTGCAGCTGCTGCGGGAGGACGGCGGGCAGAAGTCCTCGCTGTTCAGCAAGGCGGGGCTGAAAAAGCTGCTCAGCCCCCCGCTGCTGGGCTTTCTGCTGGGCGTGGTGCTGGTGATTCTGGGGCTTTCGCTGCCGGCGGTGCTGGCCAACCCGGTCAGCCAGCTGGGCGGCTGCGCCACCCCCATGGCCATGATGTTCGTGGGCTGCATTCTGCGGGACGCAGACTGGTCGAAGCTGAAGATCAGCCGTGACCTGCTGCTGGTGCTGCTGTTCCGCTTTATCGTCTGCCCGGCGCTGATGCTGGGGGTGGTGTATGTGATGCCGCTGCCCGCGCTGAACAAGCAGGTGTTCTTCCTGCTTTCCTCCATGCCCGCCATGACCCAGCTGAGCGTGATGAGCAAGGAGAGCGGCAGCGACGTGGAATTTGCCTCGCTGCTCATTGCCGTGACCACCGTGCTGAGCATTTTCATGATCCCTGTGTACACATGGATCGTTACCTTGGTGCTGTAACGCAAACAAGCCTATGAGAGGGGCGGGCCGAAGCCCGCGCCCGGAACAGGAGCGTCTGTTATGAGTCTGCCCATCGGAAACGCCGTGCATCACATCGCCGTCATCGGCACCAACTACGAGGACTCCCGCCATTTTTATGTGGACGTACTGGGGTTTGAGGTGGTGCGGGAGGTCTGGCGGGAGGAAAAACAGGATTGGAAGATCGACCTGGCCCTGGATGGGTGCGAGCTGGAGCTGTTCATCCTACCGAAGGCCCCGCCCCGGCCCAGTTGGCCGGAAGCGGCGGGGCTGCGGCACCTGGCCTTTCGGGTGAAGAGCGTGGCCGAGGCCGCCGCCCGGCTGAACGCCCTTGGGGTGGCCACCGAGCCCATCCGCCAGGACCCCTACACCCACTGTGCCATGACCTTTTTCAAGGACCCGGATGGCCTGCCGCTGGAGATTCACGAGTGACCCGGCGGGTGTGCCCGTTCATGCGCCCGGTTTGAAGCGTAAACGGGCAAAGCAAGGCCCTGCCCTCCCCATGGGGAGCGGCAGGGCCTTGCTTTTTTGTGAGAGATTTTCCACCGAAGATGCGGAATTTCTCTGTTAAAAGAGGAAATAGCGTTTCTGGATGAGGATGCGCCGAAAGAACCGCCCGCCCGGGTTTGACCCCAGGTGCGGAAAACAGGGGCGGCTTTTCAAAAACGAACCGGGGAGAACCGGCAGGCATTGCCGGCCCTCCCCGGTTTTTCGCCGTTGTGCTTTCAGGGCGTGTGTAGTATACTAAAATTGTATTTGTCTGTGCATTTGCAAGCAGACACCGCGCCCCAAAAAAACGGCCCGGCCCGGGCTGCTGTCAATAGAAAAGAGGAACCGCATCCATGCTGCACGACCCGAACATTCATTACCTGGACAATGCCGCCACCACCATGGTGAACCCGGAGGTGATTGAGACCATCACGAAGGCGATGGCCGAGCACTGGGCCAACCCCTCCAGCCTGTACACCCCCGGCGCCCACAGTGAGCTGGCCCTGAACAAGGCCCGGGCTGATGTGGCCCGCACCCTGGGGGCCACGGCGGGGGAGGTGTACTTCACCGGCTGCGGTTCGGAGGGGAACAACCTGGCCATTCTGGGCGCGGCCCGCACCCGCAAGTGGGGCAAGCGCATTGTATGCACCGGCTTTGAGCACCCCAGCGTGGCCCTTCCCATGCAGCGCCTGGCCCAGGAGGGCTACGACGTTCAGTTTGTGGCCCCGGAGGCGGACGGCCACTTGAACGTGGACAAGATGCTGGAGCTGGTGGATAAAAACACCATTCTGGTGGCCGCCATGCAGGTGAACAACGAAACCGGCACCGCCGTGGATGTGGCCCGCCTGGCCGCTGGGGTGAAGGCCCGCAACGACCGCACGGCCGTGCATGTGGATGGTGTACAGGCCTGGATGCGGGTGCCGGTGCGGCTGGCAAACATCGACAGCTACTCGGTGAGCGGCCACAAGATCCACGCCCCCAAGGGCATCGGCGCACTGTACCTGCGCAAGGGCTACCACATTGAGCCGCCGTATCTGGGCGGCGGGCAGGAAAAGGGGATGCGCCCCGGCACCGAGAACCTGCCCTATGCCATCGGTATGGCGAAGGCGGCCACGCTGCTCAGCCGGACGCTGCCCCAGCGCCACAAAACGCTGGTGGAGCTGAACACCCGCCTGCGGGAGGGGCTGAAGCAGTTCCCGGAGGTCACCCTGAACAGCCCGGAGGACGCGGTGCCCGAGGTGCTGAACTTCAGCCTGAATGTGATCCGCAGCGAGACCATGCTGCACCATCTGGAAACCATGGGGGTGTATGTATCCAGCGGGTCGGCCTGCAGCAAGGGCGCGGCCAGCCACACCCTCACCGCCATGGGGCTGGAGCCCCGGCGCATTGATACGGCCATCCGGGCCAGCTTCTGCGCCGACAATACCCCCGAGGACGTGGACGCGCTGCTGGAAGGGCTGAAAACCGGCCTTGCTACCCTCAGCCGCATTCGATAAAACCGGCTTGAAATTACAAAACGGGAAGTTCGACGAAAAAATACAAAAAGTAAACAAGAAAAGGAGCAAACTACTCCATGAACATGAAAGAGATCATTCTTTGCTATCAGGGCGAAATGGTCCTGAAGGGCCTGAACAAGGCGAGCTTTGAATCCACCCTGGCGAAGATTCTGCGCTACCGTGTCAAGAGCTGCGGCAACTTCAAGGTCTACCGTGCCCAGAGCACCATGTACATTGAACCGCTGGATGAATTTGCGGATGTGGACGAGGCCTACCGCCGTGTCAGCAAGGTGTTCGGCCTGGCGGCTTTGTCCCGCGCGGTGGTGTGCGACAAGAACTTCGAGACCATCTGCGAGACGGCCGAGGCGTATCTGGGCGATGCGCTGCGGGGCGTGAAAACCTTCAAGGTGGAGGCCAAGCGCTCGGACAAGACCTTCCCCATGAAGAGCCCGGAGCTGTGTGCCGAGCTGGGCGGGTACCTGCTGTCCAAGCATCCCCACCTGCGGGTGAAGGTGAAGGACCCCCAGATGACCGTGATGGTGGAAATCCGGGATTACGGCGCCTACATCCATGGGCCCAAAACCCCGGGCGCGGGCGGCCTGCCCGTGGGCACCAGCGGCCGGGCGCTGAATATGCTCAGCGGCGGCATTGACAGCCCGGTGGCGGCCTACCGCATGGCCCGGCGGGGCCTGGCGCTGCACCACATCCACTTTGCCAGCCCCCCGTACACCAGCGAGCGCGCCAAGATGAAGGTGCACAGCCTGGCCCAGATCGTCAGCGGCTACACCGGCAACTGCGTGCTGTACGTGGTGCCTTACACCGCCCCGCAGGAGTACATTCGGGACCACGCACCCGACGTGCTGTTCACCGTGCTGATGCGGCGCAGCATGATGCGCATTGCCTCCCGCATTGCCCATGAGATCGAGTGCGACGCCATCATCACCGGCGAGAGCCTGGCCCAGGTGGCCAGCCAGACCCTGAAGGCCCTGCAGTGCACCGACTGCGCCCAGGACCTGCCCATCCTGCGCCCCCTCATCGGCATGGACAAGAGCGAGATCACCGAGACCGCCCGGGCCATCGGCACCTTCGAGACCAGCATTCTGCCCTATGAGGACTGCTGCACCATCTTCACCCCGCCCCATCCCAAGACCAAACCCTCGGTGGAGGAGATTCTGGAGGCGGAGGCCGCCATGCCCGGCCTGGCAGAACTGGAAGAGAAAGCCGCCGCCGAGGTGGAGCGCATTGCTGTGCGCCAGAATGAGCCGGTGGAGCTGCTGTAAGCGGCCCGGCCAGAGAGGATAAAACGCCATGACTGCTGAGATTATTGCCGTGGGCACCGAGCTGCTGCTCGGCGACATTTTGAATACCAATGCCCAGTACTTGAGCCGGGAGCTGGCCGACCTGGGCATCACCGTGCTGCATCAGCACGTGATCGGGGACAATGCGGGCCGCCTGGCCCAGCTGGTGGAGGAGGCCAAGAGCCGCAGTGACCTGCTGGTGTTTAGCGGCGGGCTTGGCCCCACCGCCGATGACCTGACCAAGGAGACCGTGGCCGCCTGCTATGGCGACACCCTGCGCTTTGATGCGGAAGAAATGGAAAAGATCGAGGACTTTTACCGCCGCACCGGCCGCAAAATGCCCGAGAACAACCGCAAGCAGGCCATGGTTCCGGTCAAGGGCAGAAAGATCCCCAACCACCACGGCACGGCCCCGGGCGTGTGGTTTGAGGATGAGGGCGGCCGCTGCGCGGTGCTGATGCCCGGCCCGCCCCACGAGCTGAAGGCCATGTGGCGGGAGGGCGTGCGCCCCCTGCTGGCCGAGCGTACCGGCGGCACCCTGCACAGCATCACCCTGCACGTCATCGGCGGCGAGAGCACGCTGGAGGCCAAGGGCGGCAAGCTGTTTGCCAACGAAAACCCCACCGCCGCCATTTATGCCAAAACCGGCGAGTGCCACATCCGCATTACGGCCCGCGCCAAGGATGTGGAGACCGCCGAGGTGATGTGCCATCAGTACGCCGAGAACTTCTACGCGCTGTACGGCGATGCGGTATACGATGAGGACGTGCCCGGGCTGGAGTACACGGTGGTGCGGCTGCTGGCCCAGAAGGGCTGGACCGCTGCCACGGCCGAGAGCTGCACCGGCGGCCTGGTGGCCGAGCGCATGACCCGGGTGCCCGGCAGCAGCGGGGTGTTCCGGTTCGGCTTTGTTACCTATGCCAACGAGGCAAAAGAAAAGCTGCTGGGCGTGAGCCATGAGGTGCTGGAGGCCAAAGGGGCCGTCAGCCCTGAGGTGGCGGCCCAGATGGCCCTGGGTGCGCTGAAAAACGGTGAGGCCGACGTGGCCGTGGCCCTCACCGGCATTGCCGGGCCGGACGGCGGCACCGAAGAAAAGCCCGTGGGGCTGGTATGGGTCGGCGCGGCCACCAAGGACGGCGTGTGGGTCAAGAAGCTCATGCTGGGCAGCCGGGACCGGGAGAGCATCCGGCAGCGGGCCTCCCAGTATGCGCTGGACCTGGTACGCCGCCTGACGGCCGGGCTGCCCCTGCGCCATGCCCGCGCCCTGACGGCGGAAGAGGCACTGGCCGGAGACGCAGCCCTATGGGCCGGCCCTGCCCCGGAGGGGGAGGACTAAGCCCGGCAGCCCGGGTTTTGTGAGAAGCGCCCGGGACGAAAAGCAATTGGAGCGGAGGAGATCAGATGGCAGAGGAGAGCAAGCAGAGGGTGCACATTCTGCGCCTGTTCGGAATGGAACAGGCGGCGTTGGTGCGCATCCTGCGGGAGGCGGCGGCCCAGGGCTGCCCCGGCCTGCGCCTGCTGGAGCAGGGGGGCGAGCAGGCAGTGTGCGTGCGGGCCCGCAGCCAAAGCCCGGAGGACCTGGACTTGGCCGCCCAGTGGGCGGATGAACTGGAAAAGCTGTTGAGCAGCGCCTGCTTTGGGCGGGACGGTTTGGGCCTGCCCCAGGCGGCGGCCCAGACCCTGGCCCGGAAGGAATTTCTGGTGGTGGCGGTGGATGAGCACACCGGCAAGCTGCTGGGGCCGGTGCTGGCCAGCCTGCCGGAGGGCAAGGCGGTGTATGACTTCGGCAGCCACAGCTGGGGCGATGCCAAAAAGGCCGCCCGCATTGCCGCCCGCACCAAGGGCACCGGGGCGGAATCCGCCGCCCGCATGGGGCTGGAAGCCCTGCGGGTGAGCGGGGCAGACTGCGCCCTGATGGCCGTGCCGGAACAGGGGGAAAACCCGGCCTTTGCACTGGTCGTCACCCCGAAGGTCGCCTGGGTGCGGCTGATGGCGAAGGACGACCCGGCGGCCCGGAACTGGCTGCTGGATATGGCCCGCCGCATGGCGGCCGGGCTGCCCCCGCTGCCCGGTACCCTGCACTTTACGCCGGGCAAAACTGCCCCGGCGCTGCCGCCCCGCCCGCCGCGGCACACCCCGCACCCGGAAGAGCCGGCCCCGGCACCCCCGGCGGCTGTGCCGGAGGATGCCGCCGGAACGGAGGAAACAACCGCGCCGGAAACAAAGGGGGCCGAGGAGCCGGCCGCCCTGCCCGTGCCCAAAGCACCGCAGCCGAAACCCGCCGCGGCCCCGGAAGGGGAGTGGACGGCGGCCGATGCTCAGGCCTTTGAGGAAAACGCCCAGCCGGGCAGCCCGCAGGAGGAGCGGCTTCGGGCTGCGCTGCGCCTGTACGGCGAGGAAGAGGAAGAGCTGCCCGCCCCTTACGCGGCCCCGAAAAAAAGCTACCGAGGGCGGCTTGCGGTGTGCCTTGCAGCGGTGCTGGTGCTGTGCGCGCTGGCGGCCGGCATTGCCTGGTGGCGGGCCAACAGCGGGCAGGGGCCTTCCCCCAAGGGGTACGGCACCCTGAGTTTTGACCAGTCCGCCCAGCGCTATTACAGCCAGGCGGCCGGACGGGACAAGCGAGTGGCGGCCTATCTGGCCCTCTCCGGCCAGAAGGGTGCGCTGGTGTACGACCTGGAGCAGGACAATGCCCCCGGCACCGCCTATGCGGCCCAGCAGGAGGAACCCGTCACCCCGGGCACGCGGGCGTGCCTTGCGGCGGGCAGCGACCTGGGCAGCGCCTTCAGCAACACGCTGGTGTGGTGCCCCACCCAGGCGCTGGCGTACCTGAACCAGCTGGATCAGCAGCAGGTGCTGGCCGCCAATTACGGCTTTACTCTATATACACAGGAGCAGACCCTGCGCTGCAAGGTGGCCTCTGTGTTTTACTGGGACCCGGAGGACGACAGCTTCCCCCTGCAGCAGATGCAGGACCTGACCAACTACCGGGATTACCTGACCTTTGTGCTGGGCATCAAAAGCCGCAGCCTGTATGAGCTGCCGGTGGATCTGCAGGACACCGACCGGTTTGTGAGCCTGGTGGCCCCCACCGAGAGTGGCAGCGGCTGCCTGGTGGTGGTGGGCCGCGCCCTGCGCAGCGACGAGAGCGCTTCCGTGAATACGGCGGCCATCACGGCGGCGCAAAGCCCCCTGATGCCCGAGAGCATGACCGGCGCGGCCGATGAGGCGGGCGCCAGCCAGCGCAACCAGGAATGGCTGGGCTGGGTGATCGCCTCCGGCGAGAGCAACGGGCAGATTCAGGAAGACGTGGGTATGCCGGAAACCGACCTGACGCTGGAACAGCTTCAGCAGGTGCTGGACAACCTGCCGGACATTCAGATCTCCCCGGCGTACACGGCCTCGCCGGATGATACCCCGGAACCGGACGGCAGCGCCGCCCCGAATGCCACGCTAGCCCCCGGCACCACGGCCACCCCGGCCCCGACGCTGGCCCCCGGCGCGACGGCAACGCCCACCCCGGCACCCGGCGCCACGGCAGCGCCCGCACCCACCAATGCGCCAAAGCCCACGGCTGCTCCGGCCAGCGGGCGAACCATCAACGTGACCATGAACGGCACCCGCCAGACCATGGACCTGGTGGAGTGCCTGGCGATGATCTGTCAGAACGAGCTGGGCTACGGGGCCCCGGCCGAGGCCATCAAGGCGCAGGCGGTGGCCGCCCGCAGCTGGGTGCTCAGCCAGGGGGGCTACCCCTCGGTGTCCGGCATCACGCCCACCCAGGCCACCCGGAACGCGGTGGCCCAGGTGGCCGACCAGGTGGTGGTGTATGGCGGCAGCGTGGCCTTTACGCCCTATTACGCCAGCGCCGCCTACGGCACCTGCTCCAGCCAGGATGTGTGGGGCGGGGCCAGGCCCTACCTGATTGCGGTGGACAGCCCCTATGACCCCACCTACGCCACCCATTGGGAGACGGTGAAGAGCTACCCCAGTGCCGACCTGGCGGCCCGTGTGAAAGAGCGGCTGGGCGAGGACCTGGAAGCGTACAGCGATGACCCCAGCGACTGGATCGGCGATCTGAGCAAAAACTCCTCCGGTTATGTGCTGGATATGCGGGTGGGCAACACCCATCTGTCCGGCAGCCGGTTCAAGCAGAACGTGGTGAACCAGCTGAACGGCATTACCCTGCGCAGCGCCGCCTTTGACGTGGTGTACGATGAAGGCAGCGACAGCTTTGTGTTCACGGTGCGGGGCTACGGCCACGGCTGCGGCATGAGCCAGTTTGGCGCCATCGGCTACGCCTCCAACGGGTGGAGCTATGCGGACATTCTGGCCCACTATTACCCGGGCACCAGCCTGGCTACCTACTGACCGAGCCGGTTTCATCCCGTAAAAAGACAAACGAAAACGGCAGCCGCCGCGGGGGAGTGCTTCCCTGCGGCGGCTGTATTTTTTTTGCAGAAGAGGAGAAAATGTTCACAGAATGTTCAGAAAGAATGTTGGAAAATCGGGAAAGCGCAGCAAATCTGTAAGTCAAGTTTGTACGAAAAGCCAAAAATCGGGAAAACAGATGCCTTTTGTGGAAATATGAGATATAATAAATGTGGGTTGTAATCTTTCTGCAATCTTTCAGGCAGGGGCTTGTGTGCAGCCCCGCACCCCGCCGCGCCGGCCGAAATAGGCCCCGGCGGGAGAACCGAACGGAATGCACGGCGAGAGCGGCCCGCAGGGCGGCTTTGGCGGCGGGGCGGTACTTGGCGAACGGCACAGGTGCGAAGCCCCGGGGCGTTCCCTTTTTGAAATGAAATGCGAGGATAAACCATGAACGAAAATCAGACAGGTGCATCAGGCATCTGGCAGCGCATCCGGCAGGCAGCCGCCTGGAAAAAGGTTGTGGCGGCGGTGCTGGTGGTGGTGCTGATTCTGGCGGTGGCCGTGGGCTGCGTCTATAAGGACGTGGGCGGCATATTTGACACCGGCGAGGCCGGAAAGCTGAACCAGATCACCGACGAGGACATTGAGGCCGGCGGCGAGCGCTTTTACAATCTGCTGCTGCTGGGCATCGACTACGACGCGGATGACAGCGGCCGCGACTATGCCGAAGGCAAGGGCAACACCGACGTGATCCTGTACGTGCAGGTGAACCGGGATAACGGCAAGGTCAACGTGCTGCAGATCCCGCGGGACAGCTACATCGGCGATTACATCGACGAGGCCAAGGGCTGCACCAGCCCCACCGGCAAGATCAACAGTGTGTATGCACTGGGCCCGGATCAGGACAATCTGATCAACAACATTGCCAATAAGATCTATGAGATGTTCAAGCTGCCGGTGGACAATTATGTGACCATCGACATGAACGCCTTCAAAACCATGCTGAACGTGATGGGCGGCATTACCATGTATGTGCCCTGGGACATTATCGACAAAACCACCGGCGAGCTGCTGGTGCCGCAGGGCACCCACCAGATCAGCGGCGACACCGCCGAGGTGATTCTGCGCAACCGCAACTACGCCCAGGCGGACTACAAGCGCCTGGAGACCCAGCAGTACTTCTACGCGGCGCTGGTCCGCACCTTCCTGCAGGAGTACGACCTGGCCGATTACTACAAGGCCTGCAAGAACGTGGCCTACTACATCAACACCGATCTGGACCTGACCGAGATCTACGGCCTGTACGCCACCATGACCAAGGTGAACCCTTCGGACATCTACATCGTGCGCCTGCCCGGCGGCGGCTACGATTACACCCCCGCCTTCGGTTTGGCCAGCCAGTCCGGTTATGCGCTGGATCGGGATGCGGTGGCCGCCCTGCTGAACGAGCATTTCCGGGAGGCAGACCATCCAGTGGAGGCCGACAAGCTGGAGATTCCCACCGATGTGGAATGGCTGTACGGTGTGACCAGCGACCCCGGCAAGACCCTGGGGGACGTGAACAGCGGCGAGGGCACCGAGGAGACGCCGGCGGCGTGACCGCAAAACCGGCCGACCGGCCCAAACGGGCAGGGGAGATTCAAACAATTAAGCATACCTCCGGGGGTACCGGACCGCAATTGACGCGCCAAAAGGCCGCCTGTGCGGCCTGGTGCCCCTTTGCGCTTTTTCGGGACGGAAAAGCGGTTTCTGGCGGATTTGCACCCTCAAAGACCAAAACCGGGGGCGGGGGAGTGTCCGAATTTCGGGAAAAACGGAAAAAAGCACCAGCGGCCGAAAAAAGCCGGGTGTGCCAATGGAGAGCCCTGATTGGGCAAATTTTGCGGCTGAAAAATAGCAATGAGAGAAAGTGGGTAAAAGTGTACAAAAAACGAACGGAAACTTTGGCAGAAACGGCGAGAGGAAAACCGGCAAAACCACAACTTTTGTCGTTGAAAATCCGCGCTGTATTTGCTATAATCATGGCAGGCGAACGAGAATGGAATACATTCCATTATATGAAATAGCCTGATACCTGTGCAAAATCATACCTAAAAGGAGGTGCTTGCGAAATGTATTGGAAGATTCACCCTGAAATGCTGGACGAGATCCGCGCCGGCGGTACCCCCCACATGCCCATCAGCGAACAGCTGCTGGTCTCCCTGATGGGTATTGCTACCGTGTTCCTGTGCCTGATTGTTCTGGCTCTAGCCATCATGCTGGTTTCTAAGCTGATCGGCGGCCTGGGCATCGGCGAGAAGAAGGCTGCGGCTGCTCCCGCTGCTGCTGCTGCTCCCGCCCCCGCAATGGACGAAGAGGGCATGGCAGTTGTTATGGCTGCTGTGTGCGAGGAGACTGGCCTGCCCATTGACCAGATCCGCATCAAGAACGTTCAGGAACTGAAGTAAGCGCGAAAGATGGAACCATTCCGCTTTCCACACCTCACCATGAAATGAATGAAAGGAATCATCGCTATGAAATACATTGCTACTCTGAATGGCAAACGTTACGAGGTTGAGATCGAGCGCATCAACGATTTCACCCCTGTGCCCCGCGGCGCCGCCGCTGAGGCTATTCCTGCCGCTGCCCCCATTGCGGCTCCTGTGGCTCCGGCTCCGGCGCCCGCCCCTGTGGCTGCGGCGCCGGCTCCGGTGGCTGCTCCCGCTCCTGCGGCCGCTCCCGCTCCCGCAGCTGCTGGTGCTGCTAACGTGACCGCTCCCATGCCCGGCACCGTGCTGGATGTGAAGGTCAGCGTTGGTCAGGCTGTTCAGGCCGGTGAGACCGTTGTGGTTCTCGAGGCCATGAAGATGGAGAACGAGATCCCCGCTCCTGTGGCTGGCACCGTTACCGGCATTCTGGTTCAGAAGGGCGCTACCGTGGACACCGACGCCGTTCTGGTGACCCTGGGCTAAAGGAGGAACCACTCCATGAACTTTATTTCTGTCGTGGCGCAGCTGCTGGCTGAATCCGGCTTCGCAGCTCTGTCCTGGCAGCAGGCGGTCATGATCCTCATCAGCTTTGTGCTGATGTATCTGGCCATCAAGAAGCAGTTCGAGCCGCTTCTGCTGCTGCCCATTTCCTTTGGTATTTTCCTGACCAACCTGCCCCTGACCGGCATGATGGAGCAGACCATGGGCTCTGACGGCCTGGCTCACTTCACCGAGGGTGTTCTGGGCGTTGTGTACAACGCCGGTGTTGCCACCGAGCTGTTCCCCTGCATCATGTTCCTGGCCGTGGGTGCCATGACCGATTTCGGTCCCCTGATCGCCAACCCCATCAGCCTGCTGCTGGGTGCTGCCGCTCAGTTCGGCATCTACATTGCCTTCATCATGGCCAACGTCAGCGGCCTGTTTACCCCCGCTGAGGCTGCCGCCATCGGCATCATCGGCGGCGCGGACGGCCCCACCGCCATCTACACCGCCACCAAGCTGTGCCCCACCCTGGTGCCCGCCATCGCCGTGGCCGCTTACAGCTACATGGCTCTGATCCCCCTGATCCAGCCCCCCATCATGAAGCTGCTCACCACCGATAAGGAGCGCAAGGTCAAGATGGGCCAGCTGCGCAAGGTGAACAAGGTGGAGAAGATCATCTTCCCCGTGTTCGTGGTTCTGTTCTGCAGCCTGCTGCTGCCCTCCGTGGCTCCTCTGCTGGGCCTGCTGATGCTGGGCAACCTGTTCCGCGAGTCCGGCGTTGTGGAGCGTCTGTCTGACACTGCTCAGAACGCTCTGTGCAACATCTCCACCATCTGGCTGGGCCTGACCGTTGGCGCTACTGCCAAGGCTGAGAACTTCCTGACCCCCAAGACCCTGGGCATTATCGCCATGGGCCTGATCGCTTTCGCCTTCGCTACCGTTGGCGGCGTGCTGTTCGGCAAGGTTCTGTACCTGGTTACCGGCGGCAAGATCAACCCCCTGATCGGTTCTGCCGGCGTGTCCGCTGTGCCTATGGCCGCTCGTGTGGCTCAGAATGTGGGTAAGGAATACGACCGCACCAACTTCCTGCTGATGCATGCCATGGGCCCCAACGTGGCCGGCGTTATCGGCAGTGCGGTGGCCGCGGGCTACTTCCTGGTCATGTTCGGCGGCGCGGTGTAACAATCGCTTCGCCCGGCACTTGCAGGTTTCGGCCTGAAGTGCTATTCTAATAGCATACCTTATTTCAATTCGTTCCTTAGCCGGGGACGCCGGCCGCACGGTGTCTCCGGCTTTTATTGGGAATACATTATTGGGAGGTTTTATCGTGAACAAGGTTATGAGTTTGCACGACGCGGTCGCGCAGTACGTCCAGAGTGGTGACACCATCTGCTTTGGCGGCTTCACCACCAACCGCAAGCCCTATGCCGCAGTGGCCGAGATCCTGCGTCAGGGCCAGAAGGACTTCACCGTCTGGGCTGGCCCCGCTGGCGGCGACTGGGACATGATGATCGGTGAGGGCCGTGTGAAGGCTTACATCAACTGCTACACCGCCAACTCCGGTTACACCAACGTTTCCCGCCGTTTCCGTGCCGCCATTGAGGCCGGCAAGCTGACCTACGAGGATTACAGCCAGGACGTGCTGATGCTGCAGCTGCATGCTGCTTCTCTGGGTCTGCCCTTCCTGCCCGTTCGTCTGATGCAGGGCTCCGGCCTGACCAAGTACTGGGGCATCAGCAAGGAGCAGCGCGCCGAGATGCCCAGCGTGGACAACGACAAGTACGTGATGGTGGACAACCCCTTCAACCCCGGTGAGCAGGTTGTTGCCGTGCCCGTGCCCAAGCTGGACACCGCCATCATCCATGTTCAGAAGGCTTCTCCCGACGGCACCTGCATCATCGAGGGCGACGAGTTCCACGATGTTGACGTGGCCGTGGCTGCCAAGAAGGTCATCGTGACCTGCGAAGAGCTGGTGAGCGACGAGTACATCCGCCGCGATCCCACTCTGACCCGCGTGTTCGGCGAGTGCGTGAGCGCCGTTGTGCATGCTCCTTACGGCGCATGGCCCAGCCAGTGCTACAACTACTACGACTGCGACGGCAACGCCCTGAAGGAGTACGATAAGGCTTCTAAGTATCAGGACGCTGAGGACGCCAAGGTTCAGCTGGCCAAGGCCGCTGCCAAGGCTGCCAAGACCGCCGCTGCCAAGCCCGACGACGCCAAGGCTGCTGAGGCTGCCCAGAAGGCCGCTGCCGCTGCTAAGGCTGCCGAGGAAGGCACCGCCATCCCTGAGACCTTCAAGGACTACCTGGACAAGTGGGTCTACGGTGTGAAGGACAATGATGAGCTGCTGAACGTGATCGGCGGCGCTCGTCTGGCTGGCCTGAAGGTCGTTCCTGGCCTGGGCTACGCCGGCAAGATTTGAGCAGGGAGGTACAGAACAATGGCTGATTACACCAATTACACCAAACAGGAAATGCAGGCCTACGCCATCGCGAAGAACATCAAGGAGAACCAGATCGTGATCGTGGGCACCGGCCTGCCCCTGATCGGCGCTTCTCTGGCGAAGCGTGCCGTCTGCCCCTCCTGCCATCCCATCGTTGAGAGCGGCCTGATGGACTGCTCTCCCGTTGAGGTGCCCCGCAGCGTGGGCGACCTGCGCTTCATGGCTCACTGCGGCGTGCAGTGGCCCAACATCCGCTTCGTGGGCTTCGAGGCCAACGAGTGGCTGCATGACGAGGATCGTCTGGTTGCCTTCATCGGCGGCGCTCAGATCGACCCCTACGGCAACGTGAACTCCACCTGCATCTACGGCAAGGGCGATTACGTGAAGCCTCAGACCCGTTTCACCGGTTCCGGCGGCGCCAACGGCATTGCCACCTACTGCAACACCATCATCATGATGCAGCATCAGAAGCGCCGCTTCATGGACAAGATCGACTACATCACCAGCTGCGGCTGGATGGACGGCCCTGGCGGCCGTGAGCGCGCTGGCCTGCCCGGCAACCGTGGTCCTCAGATGGTCGTTACCGATCTGGGCATCATGAAGTTTGACGAAGAGACCAAGCGGATGTACCTGGCTTACTACTATCCGTTCTCCAGCCCCGAGATGGTTCAGGAGAACACTGGCTTCGAGATCGATGTGTCTCGTGCCCAGCTGATGGAAGGTCCCAGCCCCGAGATCATCAAGATGATCCGCGAAGAGATCGACCCCGGCCAGGCCTTCATCAAGGTCCCCAAGGCGAAGTAAGCTGACCCCTACGGTTCTTTAAGCCTGCTGCGGCCGGTGCAGCCCCCTCTGCACCGGCCGTTTGTGGGTTTATGAAAGGCAATTCCGCGCAGGACGCACGGCGTTGCCGAACAACATAGCGCATGTGTGTGCAAGTGCGCCATAGAGAAAAATAAAGGAGCAAATTACAATGGGTAACTATTCCATGCCTGGTTATTTCCAGACCATGCCCGTGGCCCCCGGTAAGGCTTTCCGTCCTTCTCCCGAGAACGTGGCCGAGCTGAAGGCCATCGAGGCGGACGTTCATGCCAAGATCAAAGAGATGATGGAAGCCGGCACCCCCGACGAGACCCTGCATAAGCGTGGCCAGCTGACCGCTATGGAGCGCGTCATGAACCTGATCGACGCTGGTTCCTGGTGCCCCCTGAACAGCCTGTACAACCCTGAAGGCAACCACGAGACCAAGACCGGTGTTGTGAGCACCGGTATCCTGAAGGGCCTGGGCCGCATCGGCGGCAAGTGGGCTGTCATCATTGCTTCTGACAACAAGAAGCTGGCCGGCGCCTGGGTTGCCGGTCAGGCTGACAACCTGCTGCGCGGCAGCGACACTGCCAAGCTGCTGGGCATTCCCCTGGTGTACGTGCTGAACTGCTCCGGCGTTAAGCTGGACGAGCAGGAGAAGGTGTACCCCAACCGTCGCGGCGGCGGCACCCCCTTCTTCCGCAATGCTGAGCTGAACCAGGCTGGCGTGCCTGTGATCGTCGGCATCTACGGCACCAACCCCGCCGGCGGCGGCTACCACAGCATCAGCCCCACCATCCTGATCGCCCATCAGAAGGCCAACATGGCCGTGGGCGGCGCCGGCATCGTGGGCGGCATGAACCCCAAGGGCTACATTGATGAGGAAGGCGCTAAGGCCATCATCGATGCCAACGAGAAGGCGAAGGCCGAGCACAAGCCCGCTCCCGGCAGCGTGGGCGTCCACTACAACCAGACCGGCTTCTTCCGTGAGGTTTACGCCGATGAGCTGGGCGTGCTGGAAGGCATCAAGAAGTACATGGCGATGCTGCCTGCCTACAACCTGGAGTTCTTCCGTGTGGACGAGCCCAAGGCTCCCGCTCTGAAGGGCGAGGACCTGTACGACATCCTGCCCCGCAACACCAAGAAGGCCTACGACATGTACAATGTCATCAAGGCTCTGATGGACGGCGGCGAGCTGCTGGAGTACAAGAACGGCTACGGCCCCGAGATGATCACCGGCCTGGCTAAGGTTGACGGCCTGCTGGTTGGCGTGATTGCCAACCGTCAGGGACCTCTGGCCATGCAGGGCTACCCCGATTACCCCGAGTATCGCGGCAAGGGCGCCTTCGGTATGGGCGGCAAGCTGTACCGTCAGGGCCTGATCAAGATGAACGAGTTCGTAACCCTGTGCGCTCGCGATAAGATCCCCCTCATCTGGCTGCAGGATACCACCGGTATCGACGTGGACGACGAGGCCGAGAAGGCTGAGCTGCTGGGTCTGGGCCAGAGCCTGATCTACAGCATCCAGAACTCCAAGCTGCCCATGCTGGAGATCACCCTGCGCAAGGGCACCGCTGCTGCTCATTACGTGCTGGGCGGCCCTCAGGGCAACGACAACAACGTGTTCAGCCTGGGCACTGCTGCTACCGAGATCAACGTTATGTACGGCGAGACCGCTGCTGTGGCTATGTCCAGCCGCCGTCTGGTGAAGGACTACGAGGCCGGCAAGGACCTGCAGCCCACCATCGACCGTATGAACGAGACCATCAAGGAGTACGCCGAGAAGTCCAAGCCTGAGTTCTGCGCTACGAAGGGCATGGTGGACGAGATCGTTGATCTGCCCATGCTGCGCAACTACATCGTGGCCTTCACCGATGCTGCCTACCAGAACCCCAAGGCCATCTGCCCCTTCCATCAGATGGTTACTCCTCGCGCCATCCGCGAGTGGGACAAGCTGAACGGCAAGGCCTGAGCGCCTGAATCGGCTTTAAAAGCACCCTCCCAATTTGGTGTGCCCGCATCCGGCGGCCTGTGCCCGTAAAAAGGCCGGGCCCCGGGCGCGTGGGTGGGGGAGAGTACCCCCGGAATGCACACCGATTTTTCAGCCCATTGCCGGGATGGTAAGGGGCCGCGCGGCTTGCCGCGCGAATGTGACCTGGGCGTTTTTCCACACAGCGGCTTTTCTGGACAATTTATAACCAAAAGCCTGCGGTTTCAATTGACACCGCTGTGGAAATCGCTTAAAATAAGAGAGTAAAGATCGGAATCCATTGGATGTATCCCTTCTCGAAACGCTTGGTGAGCAAACAGAAATAGGAAAGGCAGAGTGGCAGGGTATGTGTGGCCCTGAAATGATTCTGTGTAAGTTTCACGGCTTGCCGTGTTGCTTAAAGTTTGCTGCATATATGTGAGAAACGAGTTAAGAGAAAGTGAGCGAGATTCATGGAAAACATTATCTCCTACTTCGGCACTTATGAAGCAGGTGTCGACGGGGCACTCAGCACCTTTAAGTTTGAGTACCTCACCACCCTTGGCTTTGCGGCCATCGTTATCTTTGTGGGGCGCTGGATCGTGGCTCATTCCGCTCCTCTGCGGAAGTACGCCATCCCCGCACCCGTGGTTTCCGGTCTGATCTTCTCCATCATCATCTCCTGCATCAAGGGCGCCGGCATTGTGGGCCTGACCTTTGATGTGAAGATCATGAAGGATTTCTGCCAGAACATCTTCTTCCTGGCGGTTGGCTACGGCTTCAGCGCTTCCCTGCTGAAGAAGGCCGGCGCCGGCCTGGCGGCTAAGATCGCCATCGCCGCCTGCCTGCTGATCACCTGCCAGGACATTCTGGGCATTGTCCTGTCCAGCGCCATCGGCCTGAACCCCCTGCTGGGCCTGCAGTGCTCTTCCGCTGCCATGAGCGGCGGCGTGGGCACCGCTTCCGCCTTCGGTCCTGTCTTCGAGAGCTACGGCGCTGCGGATGCAACCACCGTCGGTGTTGCAGCCGGTACGCTGGGCAACGTGATGGGCTCCTTGATCGGCGGTCCTGTGGCTGCGTTCCTGATCAAGAAGAACAACCTGAAGTCTGACCCCAACGACAAGCCCATGGCGGAGACCACCGGCGTGAAGCCCGAGCTGAACAACACCAACATGATCATGGCCTTTGCTTTGGCCATGCTGCTGGCTGCTCTGGGCATGCCCATCTACTGCCTGCTGGACAACATCCCCATGATCGAGATGCCCAAGTTCATCGGCTGCCTGTTTGCCGGTGTTATTGGCCGCAACGTGCTGGAAGCTGTTGGCGCCAAGACCTACACCGTCGAGATGGACGCTCTGGAGCATATGTTCCTGGAGCTGTATCTGGCTCTGGTGCTGATGACCACCGACTTCACCAAGCTGGCACCTGTGGCTGGCCAGATGGGCATCATTCTGGTTGGTCAGGCCATCTTCATCGCCCTGTTCGGCATCTTCGTGTCCTACAACATGTTCGGCCGTGACTACGGCGCTGCTGTTATGACCGCTGGTAACATCGGCTGGGGCTGCGGTTCCGCGCCCAACGCCGTTGCCAACGAGAAGTCCGTTATGGACGAGTATGGCTGGCACACCATCGCTTGGGTTCTGTATCCCAGCTTTGCCGTCATCATCGACGACATCTACAACCCCATCTTCCTGTCCGTGATCAGCGGCTTCTTCGCTGCCTGAGTTCTCTGACGGGAGAGCAAATCAAAATAACGGCCTGGTGGCCGCGCGGTCAAGGCCTATGTAGCTGAGGCAGCAAACGTCTACATCAAGGAATGACTTGCGTTCCCCGACTGCCTTTACGGTGGCCGGGGAATTATAGTCGCAGGGCATGTTTTTGTGCAACGCGACAATTAAACCAATCGGAGGAACGAAATTCACAATGGACATTTATACTCTGGGCATTGACGTGGGCTCCACCGCGTCAAAATGCATCATTCTGAAGAACGGGACCGAGATCGTTAGCAAGTCTCTGATCGATGTGGGCGCCGGTACTTCCGGCCCTCAGCGTGCCATCAGTGAAGTGCTGGACAACGGCGGCCTGAAGCGGGAGGATATGAGCTATATCCTAGCAACGGGCTATGGCCGCAACTCTCTGCTGGACCTGGCCGACAAGCAGATGAGCGAGTTGAGTTGCCATGCGCGCGGCGCGTACTTCTTGTTCCCGGATGTGCACACCGTGATCGACATCGGCGGTCAGGACGTGAAGGTCCTGCACATTGAAAACGGCGCCATGGTCAACTTCCAGATGAACGATAAGTGTGCCGCCGGCACCGGTCGTTTCCTGGACGTGATGGCGCGCGTACTGGAAGTGAAGGTGAGCGATCTGGCCATGCTGGGCGCCATGAGCACCAAGCGGGTCGCCATCAGCTCCACCTGCACCGTGTTTGCGGAGAGCGAGGTCATCAGCCAGCTGTCCATGGGCACCAACAAATGCGACATCATCAACGGCATCCACCAGTCGGTGGCCAGCCGCGTGGTGGGCCTTGCCCATCGTGTGGGCGTGGTGGATCGGGTGGTCATGACCGGCGGTGTGGCACAGAACACCGGCGTGGTGAAGGCTCTGGAAGAGCAGCTGGGACGCGAGATCTCCACCAGCCCGCTGACCCAGTACAACGGCGCTCTGGGTGCCGCACTCTTTGCTTATCAGAGAGTGGCCCAGGACGCGAAATAACCCCTTTTGTACCCGAAACCAACGGCAAAGTGCGGAAACGTCTGCCCTGCGGGGCAGAATGTCCGCATGACCGCGGTTGGTCTTGGTGCAGGCGGCCTTTGCGCGGCCGTCTGCCAGCCTGAGCGGTGTGTGTGTATGCGGCTCAGGCGGTAAACCCTATCTATATGAACAATGATATGGAGGAATGAACAATGGCAAAACAAGTTAGCCCCGGCGTTCTGGCTCTTCGCAAGGTCGTTGATGACATTTACGCTGATGCCCGCGAGGCCAAAAAGCAGGGCAAACTGGTCGGTTGGTCCAGCTCCAAGTTCCCCTGCGAGCTGGCTGCCGCTTTTGACCTGAACGTGATGTACCCCGAGAACCAGGCTGCTGGTATCGCTGCTCAGCGTGACGGTGAGATCATGTGCCAGGCCGCTGAGGATCTGGGCTTCGACAACGATATCTGTGGTTACGCCCGCATCAGCCTGGCCTATGCTGCCGGCAAGCGCGCTGCCCGCAAGTTCGACCCTGAGACCCTGCAGTTCATCATCGACCCCAACTCCGGCAAGCCCCTGAAGGACGAGAACGGCAACGTTGTGATCGACGAGGCCACCGGCAAGCCCAAGAAGGACCCCAAGACCCAGCAGCCCTACACCGTGCTGGACGACATCCATGAGATCGAGGCCCTGCCCGAGACCACCGAGAAGGAGAAGGCCTACAAGGACTTCCGTCGTGAGGCCATCAAGCCCTACAAGCAGATGCGCATTCCTCAGCCTGACTTCGTGCTGTGCTGCAACAACATCTGCAACTGCATGACCAAGTGGTATGAGAACATCGCTCGTATGTGCAACATCCCCCTGATCATGATCGATATCCCCTACAACAACAGCGTGGAAGTACATGACTCCAACGTGAAGTACGTGCGCGCTCAGTTCGATCATTGCATCGAGCAGCTGGAAGAGCTGACCGGCAAGAAGTTCGACGAGAAGAAGTTCGAGGCTGCCTGCGCTTCCGCGAACCGCACCGCCAAGGCCTGGCTGAAGGTCTGCGATTACCTGCAGTACAAGCCCTCTCCCATGAGCGGCTTCGACCTGTTCAACCACATGGCCGATGTTGTTACCGCCCGTGCCACCAAGGCCGCCGGTGACGCCTTCGAGCTGCTGGCTCAGGACCTGGAGAAGAACATCAAGGAAGGCACCAGCACCCTGCCCTTCCCCGAGCAGTACCGCGTGATGTTCGAGGGTATTCCCTGCTGGCCCAAGCTGCCCAACCTGTTCAAGCCTCTGAAGCAGAACGGCGTCAACGTGACCGCCGTTGTGTACGCTCCTGCGTTCGGCTTTGTGTACAACGGCCTGGATGAGATGGCCCGTGCTTACTACAAGGCTCCCAACAGCGTCTGCATCGAGCAGGGCGTTGATTGGCGTGAAGGCATCTGCCGTGAGAACAAGGTTGACGGCGTGCTGGTTCACTACAACCGCAGCTGCAAGCCCTGGTCTGGCTACATGGCCGAGATGCAGCGCCGCTTCACCGCCGACCTGGGCGTGCCCTGCGCCGGTTTCGACGGCGACCAGGCCGATCCCCGTAACTTCAACGCCGCCCAGTACGAGACCCGCGTTCAGGGTCTGGTCGAGGCTATGGCCGAGAACAAGAAGAAGAAGGAGGGCTAAACCATGAGCATTGAAGCAAAGATTCAGGAATTTTCTGCCATTGCTGCCAACCCTGCTGCCCAGCTGAAGAAGTTCAAGGACGAGGGCAAGAAGGTTGTTGGCGTGCTGCCCTACTACGCTCCCGAGGAGCTGGTTTACGCCGCCGGTATGGTGCCCATGGGCATCTGGGGTTCCAACGATAAGACCATCGTTCGCTCCAAGGAATACTGCGCTACCTTCTATTGCACCATTGCTCAGCTGGCTCTGGAAATGCTGCTGGACGGCACCATGGATCAGCTGGATGCTCTGATCACTCCCACCATCTGCGATACTCTGCGCCCCATGAGCCAGAACTTCCGCGTTGCCGTGGGCAGCAAGATCCCCTGCATCTTCCTGGCTCATCCCCAGAACCGCTTCGCCGATTGGGGCGTTGAGTTCTGCAAGGACCAGTACCGCAGCGTGCTGGAGAAGCTGGCTTTCCTGGCTGGCCACGACGTGACCAACAAGGACATCCTGAAGGCCATCAAGGTCTACAACGCCAGCCGTGCCGCTCGTCGTGAGTTCGTCAAGCTGGCCAACGAGCACTGTGATGTGGTTAACCCCATCCAGCGCAGCGCCGTGCTGAAGGCAAGCTACTTCATGCTGAAGGATGAGTACACCGAGAAGCTGGTTGCTCTGAACGAAGAGCTGAAGGCTCTGCCCGCCGCCAACTGGAAGGGCACCAAGGTGGTCACCAGCGGCATCATCTGCGACAACCCGAAGCTGCTGCAGATCTTCATCGACAACAACATCGCCATCGCTGCCGACGATGTGGCTCACGAGAGCCGCAGCTTCCGCTTCGATGCTCCCGAGAACGTGGAAGACGGCCTGCTGGCTCTGGCCATGCAGTTCTCCTCCATGGACTACGACATCCTGCTGTACGACAAGAACTCCAACCAGAACCGTCGTGCTGAGGACGTTGTGGCCAAGGTCAAGGAGAGCGGCGCACAGGGTCTGGTGCTGTTCATGCAGCAGTTCTGCGACCCCGAGGAGATGGAGTATCCCTACCTGAAGAAGGCTCTGGATGCTGCCAACATTCCTCACATCAAGCTGGGCGTTGACCAGCAGATGCGCGACTTCGGCCAGGCTGCTACCGCCATCGAGGCGTTTGCCGACGTGCTGAGCATGCAGTAAGCTGTTGCGGAACGTGTTCCGCAGGCGCTGACAAAGCAAGCTGAATAAAAAGTGCCGTACCCGCAAGGGTACGGCACTTTTTGCGTTTTTTAGAGAAAAAATTGGCAATGTTCAAAGAACAAAGCAGCCCAGCCAGCCCAGCGCTCCGCCCAGCAGGGCGCCGGCGGTCACATCCTTTACAAAATGCACCCCACCGATTACCCGAACCAGCGCGATCAGCAGCGTAATGACGGCCAGAACCGGCCCAAGCGGGGGCGCTGCGTAGAAGAACACTGCGGTGATGACGGCGGCGCTGAGCACATGGCGGCTGGGGAAGGATTCGCCCTGTTTTTCCTTTTTCAGCAGGGAGGGCAGGCCCAGCACCACGGTGGGCCGGGGGCGGTTTAGGGCCGCCCGCAGCACGGTGCCAGCCACGAACACGGCGGCGGGCACCAGAACCGCCCGGAGAAGCCGATGGTTTCGATGAAGGGCCAGCCACAGCAGCAGCAGGGGGTAGGCGGCGTAAACCAGCAGGGCCAGCAGCTTGTCGGCGGTGCGCAGGGCGGCCAGCGCCCGGGGCCGGGCGGTGAACCAGCGGTACACGGCCTGATAACGGCGGCGATTCATGCGCCGGCCCTCACGCCTTGGGGCCGAGGCCCAGTTCGTCCATGTGCTCGCGCATTCCCTCAATGCACAGGGCCATCACGTCGGTCAGCTCCATGCCCAGCATGTCGCAGCCCTTCTGGATGAGCGGCCGGTCGATCTTGGCGGCGAACTTTTTATCCTTGAACTTTTTCTTCACGCTGGAAGGCTCCAGATCGCTCAGACCGCCGGGACGCATCCGGGCGGTGGCGGCGACCAGGCCGGTCAGCTCGTCCACCGTGAACAGGCTCTTCTCCATCTCAGTGAGCGGTTCCACATCGGTGCGAAGGCTCCAGCCGTGGGCCAGAATGGCCCGGATGCTCTCCTCGTCCACACCGGCCTGGCGCAGAGGCTCAGCCGTGTGGGCCAGATGCTCTTCCGGATACTGCTCGTAGTCGTAGTCGTGCAGGTAGCCCACGGCCTCCCAATAGGCGGGGTCCTGCCCGAAATGGCGTGCCATGGCACCCATGGCGGCTGAAACGCCGATGGCGTGCTCAAACAGGTGGGCTTCGGTGGTGGTGGTGGCCAGCAGCTCCTTGGCGCGGGCCAGAGTGAGAGTAGGCATGAGAAAAACTCCTTTCAGAATAAAAAGGCCGACCGCGAGAGGGGGGCGAACGAATGGGAGGCGGATGAGGTGGGGCACCAATCGCCGCCATAACCCCACCGCAAAGGGAAAATGCCGCCTCATCCATCGGCCATCGCCGACGGCTTCCCCGCGAGGGGAAGCCAGGATTCCGCGCAGGCAAAGCCTTCCTGTTTGCAGAACAAGTCGGTCGATCCGCGGCGGCTGCCGGGCGCTGACTTTATTGTAGCACAGTGCTCAGACCCATTCAAGCGTCAGCTGGCCTCGCGGTACAGAACCTCCTCCAGCGGCAGGTAGGCGTAGGTGTAATGGTCCTCGCGGCCCTGGCTGCTGACGCGGTTGACCGTGAGCGGGTCGCCCGCGTCGTTCACCGTGCAGAGAATGTTCACGGTGACGCCGGAGGGCTGGGCGGCAGATTCTGCCCCGCAAAACAAAAAGCCGCCCGCCTGTTCCGAGGAACAGCGAGCGGCGGAGTTTCAGCCGGTTTTCAACCATTCAGACGCCTGACGGTTTAAAACCAGGCCAGACGTTTCTGTACGGCCACTTCTTTGGGAAGCAGACCGCTGCGGGCCAGGGCGGGCAGCGCCAGCTGGAACATCAGCACCATGAGCAGTACCTCAATGGGCAGCATGATGGTGTTTTTTACAAGGCCGGTGGTGAAATAGTAATAGTAGCCCTTGCCGTAGAGCATGGCCTTCCACACGCTGCCCAGCAGCACGTTGCTGCCGTAGTTGATGACGAGCCGCACCACCACCAGCCGCAGCACGGTGATGCGCTGGCGATACAGCAGGGTGCCGTAGATCAGCCCCGAGAGCATGGCCGTGATGAGATAGCCGGGAAAATACGGTTCGCCGAAGCTGGAGATGAGAAAGCCCAGCGTGTCATTGGCGAAGCCCACCAGAATGCCCACGGCCGGGCCGTATACATAGCAGCCCAGCGAAATGACCAGAAAGCTGAAGTAGATTTTCAGCGAGGTGCCCAAAAGATAGATGGGGAAGCTCTCCAGCACGATGGACGCGGCGGTGATGATCCCTGCGAGGGTGAGCATCCGCACGTTTTTCAGCTGGGCACGGGCGTCGGCCCAATAGGCGGGGGTCAGGGGTGAAAATGTGCCGAACAGGGCGGAAGAAGACTGCATAAAAAATACCTCCTTTTATGCGGCGGCGTCGCTGCATAAAAGAAGGCGAAGAAAGGCCTGACCGACTCGGCCGTGACCCACAATTTCAAACTGGGCGCACGGGGGCGGCAGAACCTCTGGCTTCTGCACGCTTCCCATGCAGCAGCGGGATGCAGGCTGCGTACCGCAAGGGATGCCTCCCTTTTCGTCCGCCCCACAACTCCCCGTTGGGACGGCACTTTACGCACACAGCCTTACTCTGCGAACAAGGCCATCATACACCAAGCAACTGCATTTTGCAAGCGAAATTGCGAAAAACGCCTGCGGGCCTGAAAAAACGGCCGCATTGCAGGGCGTTGAACGAAAAAACGCCGAAATCAGCCGCCCGGTGTTTTACAAAACCCGGGGGCTATGGTATCATACTGTTCAGCAGGCCAAAGCCCGCCAAGGCCGCATTGGCCGGGGGCAGGCGCCGCGCATGCGCAGAAGGAGAAAACAGTTCATGAAAAACGAAAAGTATCAAATTCCCCGCGGGATGATTTTTGTATTCCTCAGCATTGCCATTGTGTGGGCGTTCATTCTGCCCAAATATCTGGACAAGAAGGCTCAGGACAAATTCGCAAAGCCCTTGTTTACCCATGAGGTGCCCGCCACGGCCACGCTGGTGCAGCAATCCACTGCGAAGGACGATGCGGGCGGCGTAACGGCGGCGCTGCTGCTGGGCACCAATTGGACCGAACAGCAGCTGCTGGACTACTACGGAGACACGGAGTATCCGCCCTTCAAAAAGGATCAGACCGTGACGCTGGCGGCCCGGCCGCTGGACGAAGCCAGCTTGGAGGCCCTGTCGGAAGCGGGCCAGCGAGAGGCCGGGCAGGAGTACTGGTTTGTATATCTGTACAGCGCCCCGCAGGGGTGAGGCGGGGAGGGCTTTTTATGCCCCGTGGTCATTCGCCGCAGTCGGCGGCGGCCAGCACCATGCGCTCCAGCTCCTTGGCGGCGGTGCTCAAGTATTGGCGGTGCTGCTTCAAAAAGCAGACTTTTCGCTTGGGGATCGGCGACTTCAGGCGCAGGCGGCGAAGTTCACGGTTGGCGGCTTCTTCCTGAAGGAAGGACTCCGGCACAAAGCCTACGCCCAACTCACTTTTTACCATGGGAAGAACCTGATCGGCGGTGGCGGCTTCAATGTCCGGTTTCAGCAGTAGGCCCTGCTGGGCGAACAGGTCGGAGTAAAACTCAAAGGTGGAGGTATTGGGGCCGAGGCAGATCAGGGGATGGCGGGCCAGCTCCTGCAGCGAAAGCTCCTTGTCCCACAGCCCTGAGAAGGCCGAGCTGCAGATGGGCACCTCCTGAATTTCCATGATCGTGCGACTCTGCAAAGAGTCCGGCACACTGGCCGGCGTGGTCACCATGGCAAAGTCGGCCAGACCGTTTTTCAGCACGTCGATGGCCTGCGGCGTGGAGTGGTTGGACAGGCGCACCCGCACGCCCGGATACCGGAAGCGGTAGGCCTTCAAAATCGGCAGCAGGCAGCAGCGCAGGGAGATCTCGCTGGCGGAGATGGTTACCACGCCGCCGTGCAGTCCCCGGCTGATGGCCAGCTCCTCCTCGCCGGATTGAATGTGCGCAAAAGCCAGGGAGATGTGGGCGTACAGCTGCTCGCCCTCCGGGGTGAGCTGCGCCCCCCGGCTGGAGCGGATGAACAGCTTGCAGCCCAGGGCCTGCTCCAGATTTTTGATGGTGCGGGTCACATTGGGCTGGTTGTTCATCAAAACAACGGCGGCCTGTGTAAAGCTGTGGTATTTTGCAACGTAGTAAAAAACGCGGTAACTGTCGTAGCTGATGTTCATACAGAGTTTCTCCATATCAGATTGATATATTAAACTGGCAAAATTGATATTTCAAATATGCTTCCGTCGTGATTATAATAGAGTGGCAGATGCAAAGTCAATGGGACGGGAGGAGAAACATTATGGCAGACAAAATGCCTCAGATTGTTTGTGTCGGGCGGCAGTATGGCAGCGGCGGGCGTGAGATCGGTGAGCGCCTGGCGAAAAGGCTGGGCGTGCCGTGCTACGACAAGCTTCTCATCAAAAAGACGGCCGCAGAGTCTGGCCTGAGCGAGGACTTCATCCGGCAGGAGGAAGAGACCCCGGCGCAGAGCCGCTGGTTTTTGAGCGGCAACGCCTTTGCGGATACCGCCGCTCTCTCGGATGCATTTTACTCCGGCAGCCAGATGATCTACGACGCCGAGCAGAAGGTCATTCAGCAGCTGGCGGAGAAAGGCCCCTGCGTGATTGTGGGGCGCTGCGCTTCGGAGCTGCTGAAGGGCAGCAATGTGCTGTCGGTGTTCATCTATGCCGACGAGCAGGACTGTGCTGCCCGCGTGATGCAGCGCAACCAGCTGAATGAGCACGAGGCGGCCAAGCGCATCAAGCACGTGGACCGGATGCGGAAAAAGTACTTTGCCTGCTATGCAGACAGCGAATGGGGCCAGCCGGAGAGCTACGACCTGATGCTGTCCAGCAGCAAATTTGGAATTGACGGCTGTGTAGAGCTGATCCTCGGCAGCCTGGCGCAAATGAAAGGAGAGGCTTCCGTTGAATAAGGACCTTACCGTAGGAGAACCGGAACAAGTTCTCTGGAAATTCTGCCTGCCGCTGTTCGGAAGCATTGTGTTCCAGCAGCTTTACAACATTGCCGACAGCCTGGTTGCGGGCAAGTTCATCGGCGAGAACGCCCTGGCGGCGGTGGGCAACAGCTATGAGATCACCCTGATCTTCATCGCCTTTGCCTTTGGCTGCAACATGGGCTGCAGCGTGATCGTGTCCCAGTTCTTCGGGGCCAAAAAGTTCAGCAAGATGAAAACGGCGGTGTCCACCGCCTGCATTGCCAGCGCGGTGCTGTGCGCGGCGCTGATGGCGGGCGGCATTCTGGGCTGCGAAGCGCTGCTGCGGGGCATCAACACGCCGCAGGAGGTCTTTGCCGACTCCAAACTGTATCTGGACATCTACATTTGGAGCCTGCCCTTTGTGTTCTTCTATAACATTGCCACGGGCATTTTCTCAGCCTTGGGCGACTCCAAGACCCCCTTCATCTTCCTGGCCATTTCCTCCACGGCCAACATCGGTATGGACATCCTGTTTGTTACGGCGCTGAATATGGGCGTGGCGGGCGTTGCCTGGGCCACCTTCCTGTGTCAGGGCGTCAGCTGCGTACTGGCGGTCGCGGTGGTGTTCAAGCGGCTGAAGGCGGTTGAGGGCGACGAGAAGGGCGAGCTGTTCTCGCTGCCGATTCTGGGCAAGATCGTGGTGATCGCGGTGCCCAGCATTCTGCAGCAGGGCTCCATCTCGGTGGGCAACATCATCATCCAGTCGGTCATCAACGGCTTTGGCCCCGGTGTTATGGCGGGCTATTCGGCGGCCGTGAAGATGAACAACCTGGTCATCACCTCCTTTACCACCCTGGGCAACGGCATCTCCAACTACACCGCCCAGAACGTGGGCGCCGAGAAGCTGTACCGGGTGAAGCAGGGCTTCCGTGCGGGCGTGAAGATGGTGTGGATGCTGAGCCTCCCGCTGTTTGTGCTGTACTTCTTTGCGGGGCGGTCCATCCTGCTGTTCTTCATCAGTCAGCCCACCGCCACCGCCATTCAGACGGGCGTGACCTTCCTGCGCATTCTGTCGCCCTTCTACTTCATCATTTCGGCCAAGCTGGTGGCCGATGGCATTCTGCGCGGCGCGGGCATGATGAACAAGTTCATGATCGCCACCTTTGCAGACCTGATTCTGCGTGTGATTCTGGCGATTGCGCTGTCCAAAACGGCGATGGGCGCCACCGGCATCTGGTGCGCCTGGCCGGTGGGCTGGTGCACGGCTGCGGTGCTGTCCATCGGGTTCTACCGTACCGGTGCCTGGAAAAACGACCCGGTGCCGGAGACGGAAGCCGCTTGATGGGTGAAGGCTTCATGGTGTGAGCTCCTTTGTATAAAACAAAACAAACAGGGCGCGGTTCCCGGTCTGGGGGAGCCGCGCCCTGTTTGTTTGCGCTGTGGGGGTTCAAGCCGCGCTTACGGCGGCCATTCCATTACACCTGATGTTCGACGATCCACTGGGCCACGGTGTGGGCCACTGGGGCGAGGCTGCCATCCTCAAAGGGAACCGCCAGCCCAGCGGCCTTTACCAGCTGGGGGTAGCTGGCGGTTCCGGCCTGGCGCACCAGGGCCAGATACCGCTGCCAGGCGTCCTTCGGGTCGGCCAGATGGGCGGCGAAGAACTGCAGCGCCACGGTCTGGGCCAGGCAGTAGTCGATGTAGTAGAAGGGGCACTCGTAGATGTGCAGCTGCCGCTGCCAGCCGGCGCCCCGGCCGTAGAAGGGCAGGTCGGCAAAGTCGATCCAGGGACGGTACTTGTGCTCAAGCTCCAGCCAGACCCGGTTCCGCTCGTCAGGGGTCAGGTGGGGCTGCTGGTACATGATCTGCTGGAATTCATCCACAAGGCAGCCGTAGGGCAGGAAGGACAGACTGTCCTCCGCGTGATACAGCTGATACTTGGCGGTGTCCGGCCCGAAAAACAAGTGGTGCCAGGGGCTGGTGAGAAACTCCATGCTCATGCTGTGAATCTCGCAGCTCTCCATGCCGGGGCTGGCCAGCTCGCCGGGCAGGTGGTTTTCCATGGCCACGTAGGCCTGGAAGGCGTGGCCCGCCTCGTGGGTGAGCACGTCCACATCGCCCGAAGTGCCGTTGAAGTTGGAGAACACGAACGGGCCGTAGCCGGGAATGGTCTCGCAGTAGCCGCCCTGGGCCTTGCCCGGGCGGGACAGCACGTCAAAGGTCTCCCGCTGGAACATATCGTCGATGAAGCGGGCGGTTTCGGGGCTTAACGCATGGTACATCTGCTTGGCCCAGGCCAGCAGCTGCTCCGGAGTGCCGTGGGGCGTGGGGTTGCCGTCCTTAAAATACAGGCCCAGATCGTAGAACTTGGGGTCGGTCACCTCCACCCGCTTCATGCGGCGGGCCTGCAGCTGGGCAATGGCGGGCACCACGTCCCGCACCACCTGGCGGCGGTAGCGCGCCACTTCCTCCGGGCCGTAGTCAATGCGGCCCATGCGCAGGTAGGAAAGCTCGCTGTAATCCTTGTAGCCCAGTGCCTTGGCCTGAGCATTGCGGCACTCCACCATCTGGCTGTACAGGCTGTCCAGCTCTTCCCGGTGGGCGTCAAAGAAGGCGCCCTCGGCTTCGTAGGCGGCTTTGCGCACGGCCCGGTCGGTGCTCTGCTTGTAGGGGCCGAGCTGGGCCAGGGTGAGAGTCTTGCCGTCAAACTCCACCTTCACGCTGGCGTACAGCTTGATGTAGGCGCTCACCAAGCGGTTGTCCTCCTGCATCAGGGCCAGCACCCGGTCGTCGGCGCTCTTCACGGCAATCTCCATCTTTTTCAGCAGGATGTCGCCGTAGGCGTCTGCCAGGGCCTGCCGGTGGGGGCTGGCCAGAAGGGCCCGGTACAGCTCCAGCTGGATGTTGCCCACCGCGGGGGTGTGTTCGTCAAAAAAAGCGGTCTCCTCGTCGTAGAAGGGGTCGGTGGTGTCCAGCGTGTGGCGGATGTTGCACAGGTTGGCGGCGAAGCCATAGGCCTGGTCAGCCGCATCGTGGGCCTTATACACGGCCACCAGCTCCTCACCGGTTTGGGCGGCATTGGCCCGGGCGATAAGCTGCTTGTAGGTTTCCAGCACGGCGGGAACGTCCGGCCGCTGGTAGTTCAATTGGGAAAACGGAGTCATACAGACCCTCCTTTGCGTGAAAATGCATGAAATTTGATTTACAAAGCCGAATGTTCCGCCGAAAAAATACAGAAAGGAAAGAAAAAGCGGGTCACATCAGGGGGCAGCCCATGGCTTGGGCAATCAGGCCCACCACCAGGTACAGCGCGCCGCAGCTGATCATGGTAAAGATGGGGCTGGGCTTCTTCCAGCGCAGCAGGCAGAAGGCCCCGGCGGCGATGGCCAGCCGGAACACGTCCAGGCCGCCGGTGGTCTGGTTGACGGCCACCAGCTGCAGGATGGACAAGCCCGCCGCGGTGATGAGGGCCACCACCGCGGGGCGCAGCGCGCCCAGTATACCCTGAAGCACGGGGCCGTCCTTCCAGCGGCGGTAGAGGTTGGCCAGCAGCGAGCCGATGAGGCAGCCCGGCAGAATGAAACCGAGGCTGGCCAGCAGCGCACCCAGAATGCCGCCGATGCGGATGCCCACAAACGTGGCGGAGTTGATGCCGATGGGGCCGGGGGTCATCTCGGCAATGGTGATCAGGTCGGTGAATTCCGAGAGGGTCAGCCAGGGGTGCTGCACCACCACCTGACTCTGGATCAGGGGCATGGCCGCATAGCCGCCGCCCACGCTCAGCAGGCCCACCTGGAAGAAGCTGATGAAAAGCTGCCAGTAGATCATTGGCGGTTTTCCCCCTTTCCATACAGGCGGATCAGACCGCGGGCAAGGCCCACGGCGGCCGCGCTGAGAATGATGACCGCGGTGTTCAGGTTGGTGAACCACTGGGCAATGAACACCAGCGCCATGAGCACCAGATCCACCCGGTCCTTTTTGCGGGCCACGTTTTTGCCCAGGCCCCAGGCCACATCCAGGATCACCGCCGCCACGCCGGCCTGCATACCGGCCAGCGCCAGGCGCACCGGATACAGCTGGCGGAACGCCTCATAGCACAGGGACAGCACCGACAGCAGCACGAAGGGGGGAATCACGGTGCCCAGCACCGCCACGAACATACCGATGGTGCCGCCGATGCGGGTGCCGGTGAGCACCGCCGCGTTTACGGCAATGGCACCCGGGGTGGACTGGGCCATGGCGGCAATGTCCAGCATTTCGTCCTCGTCCATCCAGCCAAGTTCATCCACAAAGCGGCGCTTCATCAGGGTGACGATCACAAAGCCGCCGCCGAAGGTAAAGCTGCTGATGGTCAGCATACTGGTGAACAGGGTCCACAGCCTGTTTCTGGGTTTCTGGTCGGGCGTGTGCATGGGCACAGCCTCCTCTCGTGATTTTATATGGTTCTGAAAGACGGGTTGAATGCGCCGTAAACGGCGGAAAAACGCAGGGCGGCCCCAATGCCGCACACAGCCAAAGTATACTCTTTTTATCAAGAAAGGGCAACAGCAATTGTGCAAACAGAACCGGATGTGCAAATTGTAAAGTATTTGTGAAAATAGGGGAAAAGTGGAGTGCCAGCCCCGGCAGAAAGGGGCAGATTGACGAAGTTTTGCGCACCCATGCGCAAACGCTTGAATTTGGCCGCGGCGTTGGTTTAGAATGAAAATATAGACACGGTGTTGCATATGAGAAAGCTCCGCCGTGCCCTGTTCGTCCCGGCGGGCGGGTGGTCCGGCGGAGAAAAGAAAATAGGAATGCCCCGGCCCGCACACGCCAGGGCAAACAGGAGGAACTCATTTCATGAAAAAGCTGATCAGTGCTGCATTGGCGCTGGCCATGGCCGCGATGTGCTTCGTCGGCTGCGGCTCCAGTGCCTCTTCCGCTCCCGTCTCTTCCGAGGCCGGTTCTCAGGCGGCTTCCGCCGAGGGCGCCGGTGTTCCCGCGGAGGACATCAAGGTGGGCGTGATCCACATTGGCGACCCCGCTGCCGGTTCCGGCTACAGCTACACCCATGACCAGGGCATTGTTGCCATGCAGAAGACCTTGGGCCTGAGCGACAGCCAGATCATCCGCAAGAACAACATCAGCGACTCCGACACCACTGCCATTGAGAACGCCATGATGGAGTGCATCGAAGAGGGCTGCAACATCATCTTCGCCACCTCCTGGGGCTATATGGACACCTGCGAGAAGCTGGCTGCGGAGTACCCCGACGTGCTGTTCTGCCATGGCACCGGCTACAAGTCCAACGGCACCAACTTCAACAACTACTTCGGCCGCATTTACCAGAGCCGCTACCTGTCCGGTGTGGCTGCCGGCCTGAAGACCGAGAGCAACATGATCGGCTACGTGGGCGCCATGGGCCAGGAGAACGGTGAGGTCACCAGCGGCATCGACGCCTTCGCCATGGGCGTTGAGAGCGTGAACCCCGATGCCAAGGTCTATGTGAAGATCACCAACAGCTGGTACGATCCCGAGGGTGAGAGCCAGGCGGCCAAGGCCCTGATCGACATGGGCTGCGATGTGATCGGCCAGCACTGCGATACCCCCAACCCCCAGCTGGAGGCCGAGAAGGCCGGCGTGTGGGGCGTTGGCTACAACTCTGACATGACCAAGGATGCCCCCGGCGCCGTGCTGTGCAGCGTGGAGTGGAACTGGGGCGCCTTCTACACTCAGGCCGTGCAGAACGTGATCGACGGCACCTGGGTGATCGGCGAGCACGTGGACAACTACTTCGGCGATATGGCCGACGGTCTGGTTGTTCTGTCCGATCTGTCTGACCTGTGCGCCGACGGCACTGCCGACGCGGTGCAGGCTGCCGAGGACAAGATCCTCTCCGGCGAGTGGGACGTGTTCGACGGCAAGACCGAGATCGAGGACAACGCCGGTGAGATGCACACCGTTGAGGGCGCGGACTACGGCTCCATCAACTGGTACTACCGCAACGTGGTTCAGGCTGGCTAAGGCTGCCGCGGTTTGGGCGGTCGGTTTGGCTTCGGCCGCTTAAAACAAATCAGAACACCCAAAGGGCGGCCAGCAATGACCGCCCTTTTTCTAAGGCAGTGCCGAAAAATTCGGCGCCCCGGCGGCTGCGGCCCCTGGGCAAGAGCGGCATTGCCCAAGGAACGAAAGGAGAAGCCCATGGAGCAAACAGAACGCATGGCCATCCGGTGCAGCGGCATTACCAAAACCTTCGGCGAGGTGGTGGCCAACGACCAGATCGAGCTGTCGGTGCGGTTCGGCGAGGTGCTGGCCCTGCTGGGTGAAAACGGCAGCGGCAAAACCACCCTGATGAACATGCTGTCGGGCATTTATCATCCGGACGCAGGCAAGATCTACGTGGAAGAAAAGCCTGTGTCCATCAATTCCCCGGCCGATGCGCAGGCACTGGGAATCGGCATGATCCACCAGCACTTCAAGCTGGTGGAGGTGTTCAGCGCCATGGACAACATCGTGCTGGGCACCCCCGGCAAAAAGCTGGGCCGCAAGGCGCTGGCCGCCAAGGTACGCGAACTGTGCGAGAACTACGGCCTGGAGATCGACCCGGAGAAGCCGGTGTATGAAATGAGTGTCTCGGAGAAGCAGACCGTGGAAATTCTGAAGGTGCTGTACCGGGGCGCGCGCATTCTCATTCTGGACGAACCCACCGCGGTGCTGACCCCGCAGGAGACCAACAAGCTGTTCAACATCCTGAACCAGATGCGGGCGCGGGGCTGCGCGGTGATCATCATCACCCACAAGCTGAACGAGGTGATGGCCATCAGCGACCGGGTGACCATTCTGCGCAAGGGCAAGAGCATTGACACGGTGGCCACCCGGGAGGTGAACGCCGCCCGGCTGACCGAACTGATGGTGGGCCACGCGGTGACCCTGTCCATCCGCCGACCGGAGCCGCAGAACGTTTCCACCATTCTGAAGGTGGTGGACCTGACCGTGGCCCGCCCCGACGGCAGCCTTGGCCTGGACGATGTGAGCTTTGAGATCCGCAGCGGCGAGATTCTGGGTGTGGCCGGTGTGGCCGGCAGCGGCCAGAAGGAGCTGTGCGAGAGCATTGCGGGCCTGACCCCTGCCCAGAAGGGCGCGGCGCTGTACCACAAGGAGAACATCCTGGGCAAGGCTCCGCAGGAGATCATCAACCTGGGCATCAGCATGAGCTTTGTGCCCGAGGACCGGTTGGGCATGGGCCTGGTTGCCGGCATGGGCATGACCGACAACATGCTGCTGAAAAGCTACCGGAACGGCAAAGGCCCCTTTGTGGACCGGTCCCCGGCCCGCCGTCTGGCCAACAAGCTGGTGGAAAAGCTGGGCATTGTGACCCCCGGCATTGAAACCCCCGTGCGCCTGATGAGCGGCGGCAACGTGCAGAAGGTGCTGCTGGGCCGGGAGATCGAGTCCAACCCGAACCTGCTGATCACCGCCTACCCGGTGCGCGGCCTGGACATCAACTCCAGCTACACCATTTACGACCTGCTGAACCAGCAGAAGGAGAAGGGCGTGGCCGTGATGTTCATCGGCGAGGATCTGGATGTGCTGCTGCAGCTGTGTGACCGCATCATGGTGTTGTGCCACGGCAAGGTGACCGGTGTAGTGGACGCCAAGACGGTGACCAAGGAGCAGATCGGCCTGATGATGACCGGGGAGGTGAGTGCATGAACCAGAACAAAACCACCAGCCGCGAGCCGCTGTTTCATGTGGTGAAGCGGCCGGAGCGCAGCGGCCGTCAGATGCTGCTGTTCCGCCTGGGCGCAGTGGCCCTGAGCATTCTGGCCGGCGGCCTGTTCATTCTGGCCATCGGCTACAACCCCATTGAAATTTACGGAACCATCCTGAACGGCGCGTTCCGCAGCAAGATCGCGGTGCAGAGCACCATCAAAATCACCATTCCCCTGTGCATCAGCGCCCTGGGGGCCACCCTGGCCTTCAAGATGAAATTCTGGAACATCGGCGGCGAAGGGCAGATCATTATGGGCGGCGTATTTGCCACTTATTTTGCGCTGTTCCACGCCGATTGGCCCCATCTTCCCCTGATGATCGTCTGCTTCCTGGCGGGCCTCATCGGCGGCGGCGTGTGGGGCTTGATCCCTGCGCTGTTCAAGGTGAAGTGGAACACCAACGAGACCCTGCTGACCCTGATGCTGAACTACATTGCGTTGTACATCATCAGCTGGCTGCAAAACGGCCCCTGGCGTGACCCGACGGCCAACGGCTTCCCGAAGATTGCGGCCTTTGCAAAAAACGCCGTGCTGGGCAAGGTGCTGGGTGTGCAGGCGGGCTGGATCGTGATGCTGGTGTTCACGGTGCTGGTGTGGGTGTACCTGAAGTTCACCAAGCAGGGCTACGAGGTGGCCGTGGTGGGTGAAAGTCAGGACACCGCCCGGTATGCGGGCATTCATGTAAAAAAGGTCATCCTGCGCACCATGTTCCTCTCCGGCGCAATCGGCGGCGTGTGCGGTATGCTGCAGGCCTGCGGCACGGACGCCACCCTCTCCACCGGCATTGCGGGCGGCGTGGGCTTTACGGCCATCATCGTGGCCTGGCTGTGCCAGCTGAACCCGGGCATGATCCTCGTGGTGAGCTTTTTGTTCGGCGTGCTGGAAAAGGGCAGCGGCGTGGTGCAGTCCAGCTACGGCCTTTCCACCGACTGTGCGGCCGTTCTGCAGGGCATCATCCTGTTCTTCATTCTGGCAAGTGAGTTCTTTGTGCGGTACGCCTTTGCGGGCCGCAGCAGCGCGAAGGGGGGCAAAAAAGCATGAGCCTGTTCTTGAAATTTCTGGTGGCGGCCGTGGCCGCCGGCACCCCGCTGCTGTTTGGAACCGTGGGTGAGATCCTCAACGAAAAGGTGGGGCACCTGAACCTGGGCGTGGAGGGCATGATGGCCCTGGGCGCCTGTGCGGGCTTTATGACCGCCTATCTGACCGACAGCCTGGCCCTGGCCCTGCTGGCCAGCTTTGCGGCGGGCGTGCTGGCCTCGCTGATCTACGCGGTGCTGACCGTGACCTTTCTGGCCAATCAGAACGTGGCGGGCCTGACCCTGACCATCTTCGGCACCGGCCTTTCCAACTTCATCGGTGTGTACATGATCTCCCGCTCGGCGGAGGGTACGCTGAAGCTGCCCGCCAAGGTAACTGCGGCGCTGGCGGCCGTGCACATCCCCGGCCTGAGCGATGCGCCGGTGGTGGGCGAGCTGCTGTTCAGCTACAACGTGTTTGTGTACCTGGGCGTGGCGGTGGCCCTGGCGGCCGGCTGGTATCTGTACGGCACCAAAACCGGCCTGAACGTACAGGCCATCGGTGAAAACCCCGGCGCGGCGGACGCGGCCAGCATCCCCGTGAACAAATTCAAGTACATCAATCTGCTGCTGGGCGGCGGCATCTGCGGCATCGGCGGCGCGTACTGCAGCATGATCATCAACGGCGGCGTGTGGCTGAGCGACAGCGTGGGCGGCCTGGGCTGGATCGCGGTGGCGCTGGTCATCTTTGCCGCGTGGAAGCCGCAGCTGGCCATTCTGGGCAGCTTTGTGTTCGGCGGCCTTCGGGTGTTGAAGTACTATGTGCCCACCGGCGCAGTGCCCATTGCCTTCTTTGATATGCTGCCCTTCCTGATGACGGCCCTGGTGCTGATCGTGACCAGCATGCGGGGCAGCAAGGGTAGCCACATTCCGGCTTCGCTGGGTGTGAACTACTTCCGCGAGGACCGGTAAACGGCTGCGCGGCAAACCCTGCTTGAAAAGCGGCTGGGGCAGATGCCCCGGCTGCTTTTTTGCGCCTTGCAAAGGCACGGAAGGCGTGCTATACTTTGCAAGGATTTTTACTGGCATTTTATACAAGAATAGATTGGTGAATTTATGGAAGCTGCAACAAAAGAAAGCCGCCCGCTGTTTACAAACCAACAGCTGTGTGCGCTGATCGTGCCCCTGCTCATTGAGCAGCTGCTGGCGGTGGCCGTGGGCATGGCAGATACCATGATGGTCTCCCAGGCAGGCGAGGCGGCGGTGTCCGGCGTGTCGCTGGTGGATATGATCAACAACCTGATTATTTATCTGTTTTCGGCGCTGGCCACCGGCGGCGCGGTGGTTACAAGCCAGTTCATCGGGGCCCGGCGCATTCGGGAAGCCGGTGATTCGGCGGGCCAGCTGGTGCTGCTGAGCCTGCTCAGCGGTTTGGGCATTCTGGCCTTCTGCCTGCTGTGCGGCCGCCCGGTGATGCGGCTGTTCTTCGGTTCCATCACCGAGGACGTGATGGAGGCAGGCCTGCTGTATCTGCGCATTACGGCGGTGTCCTACCCGTTCCTGGCGCTGTACAACGCAGGCGCGGCGCTGTTCCGAAGCGTGGGCAACAGCAGCATCAGTATGCGGGTGAGCATTGTGATGAACCTCATCAACATCGTGGGCAACGCCATCGGTGTGCTGGTGCTGCACCTGGGTGTGGCGGGCGTGGCCCTGCCCACCCTCATCAGCCGGGCTGTGGCGGCGTTTCTCATCCTGCGGGCGGCCGAGCACGGGGCCGGCCCGGTGCAGCTGCACCTGCGCGGCCTGCGGCTGCGGGGGCACATGGTGCGGCGCATTCTGGAGATCGGCGTGCCCAGCGCCGTGGAAAACGGCCTGTTCCAGCTGGGCCGCCTGCTGGTGGTGAGCATCATTGCTACCTTCGGCACGGCGCAGATCGCCGCCAACGCCGTGGCCAACAACCTGGACGGCATGGCCATTTTGGGTGGGCAGGCGCTGGGCCTGGCCACCATCACGGTGGTGGGCCAGTGCGTGGGCGCGGGCGATTACGCCCAGGCCCGCCGCTACAACCGCAAGCTGATGCTCATCTCCTGGCTGCTCATTGCGGCCTCGGTGGCGGCCATTCTAATCAGCCTGCCGCTGCTGCTGAACCTGTACAACATCTCGGACGAAGCCCGGGTGCTCTCGGCCCAGCTGGTGCGGCTGCACAACATTCCGGCCATTGCGCTGTGGTGCCTGTCCTTCACGCTGCCCAACACCCTGCGGGCCGCAGGCGATGCCCGGTTTACCATGGTGGTGTCCATTGTGTCCATGGCGGTGTTCCGCATTGGCTTCAGCGTGGTGCTGGGCATCTGGATGGGCATGGGCGCCATCGGCGTGTGGATCGCCATGGACATCGACTGGGTGTGCCGTGTGATCTGCTTTGTGGCCCGGTACTTCTCCGGTGCCTGGACGAGAAAATACCAGAACTACCAGGCGTGAGCCGAATTCGACCGGAAAAAGCCCTCTTCGGAGGGCTTTTTTCTTTGCCCGGTTGCCCGCGCCGCGGCGGAATGATATGATGAGGGCAGAGCAGGGCGGCACCGCCGCCGGAAATGAGAGGACGCGAAACATGAAGCTGATCAGCTGGAACGTAAACGGCCTGCGGGCCTGTGTGGGCAAGGGCTTTCTGGATGCCTTTGCCGAATTTGGCGCGGACGCGGTCTGCCTGCAGGAGACGAAACTGCAGCATGGGCAGATCGATTTGAATTTGGAGGGGTATCAGCAGTACTGGAATTATGCGGAGAAGAAGGGCTATTCCGGCACGGCCTGCTTTACCCGGCAGCAGCCGCTGAATGTGCGCCTGGGCATCGGCAAAGAGGAGCACAGCCACGAGGGCCGTGCCATCACGCTGGAATTTCCCCAGCTGTATCTGGTGAACCTGTATGTGCCCAATGCGCAGGAGGGCCTGGCCCGCATCGACTATCGGATGCAGTGGGAGGATGACCTGCGCGCCTACGTTCAGGCGCTGGATGCGGAAAAGCCGGTGGTGATCTGCGGCGATTTCAACGTGGCGGCTGAAGAAATCGACCTGAAAAACCCCAAGAGCAACCGGGGCAACGCCGGATTTTCGGATCAGGAGCGGGACTGCTTCCGCCGCCTGCTGGCCGCCGGCTTTGCCGACAGCTTCCGCCGCCTGTATCCGGACCGCACCGGTGCATACAGTTGGTGGAGCTACCGCTTCAAGGCGCGGCAGAACAACGCGGGATGGCGCATTGATTATTTTCTGGTGAGCGAGCGGCTCATGCCTCATGTGAAGGACAGCTTTATCCTGCCGCAGGTGATGGGCAGCGACCATTGCCCGGTGGGCCTGGAACTGGACATTTGAAACATCCTACAAACGAACGGCCCGGCGGGAGAACCAGCCGCCGCCCCCGAAAATTGCCCAAAAGACGTGGGATGTCTAAATTTGCGCACATTCGGAATTGTTGTGAAAAATAACCAGAAATACATTGACTTACATTTAACAATATGAGATAATAAAACCAAATCGGGAGACGGCAGCCGAAAAAGCGGCTGCCACACATCCGCCGATTCAAAAGGCCAAAACCCCTTGTTACCAAAGGCGGGAACCGCACGATCGCCGCAGAAAAAGCCGGGCATCGCCCGGCGCGCGGCGCGTGCGAAGCCACGCTGAATCACCTGATACCAGGGAATTTTTAGGAGGTAGTAAGAGTATGGAAACCTATGGCATCGAAAAGCTGGGCATCATCGGCCCCAAGGCTGTTTACCGCAACCTGACCCCTGCACAGCTCACTGAGCACGCCCTGCGCCGCGGCGAGGGCACCCTGAGCAACACCGGCGCACTGGTGGTGACCACCGGCAAGTACACCGGCCGCTCTCCTAACGACAAATTTATTGTGGACACCGAGGGCGTGCACAACGACATCGCCTGGGGCAAGGTGAACCGCCCCATCAGCCGCGAGAAGTTCAACGCCATCAAGAGCAAGGTCGCTGCATACCTGCAGGGCCGCGAGGTGTTCATTTTTGACGGCTTTGCCGGTGCAGATAAGAAGTACACCAAGAAGTTCCGCATTGTGAACGAGCTGGCCAGCCAGAATATGTTCATCCATCAGCTGCTCATCCGCCCCAACGCCGAGGAGCTGGCTGCTTACGGCGAGCCCGATTACACCATGCTGGTGGCCCCCGGCTTCAAGTGCGACCCTGAGGTGGACGGCGTGAACAGCGAAGCCGCCATCATGATCGACTACGAGGCCCACATGATCGTCATCTGCGGCAGCCGGTACGCCGGTGAGATCAAGAAGAGCGTGTTCTCCACCATGAACTACGTGATGACCAAGCAGAACGTGCTGCCCATGCACTGCTCGGCCAACATGGACCCCGAGACCCATGAGACCGCCGTGTTCTTCGGCCTGTCCGGCACTGGCAAGACCACCCTGTCGGCCGACCCTGCCCGCAAGCTGATCGGCGATGACGAGCATGGCTGGAGCCCCGACGGCGTGTTCAACTTTGAGGGCGGCTGCTATGCCAAGTGCATCAACCTGTCTGCGGAGAACGAGCCGGACATCTACAACGCCATCAAGTTCGGCGCCCTGGTCGAGAACGTGATCATGGACCCCGAGACCCGCGAGTTTGACTTCAACGACGGCAGCCTGACCGAGAACACCCGCGTGGGCTACCCCGTGGAGTACATCAAAAATAGCGCCATCCCCGGTGTGGGCGGCATTCCCAAGGTGGTTATCTTCCTGACCGCCGATGCCTTCGGCGTGCTGCCTCCCATCAGCCGCCTGAGCAAGGAAGCGGCCATGTACCACTTCGTCACCGGCTTCACCAGCAAGCTGGCGGGCACCGAGCGCGGCGTGACCGAGCCTCAGCCCACCTTCTCCACCCTGTTCGGCGAGCCCTTCATGCCCATGGACCCCAACGTCTATGCGCAGATGCTGGGTGAGAAGCTGGAGAAGTACGGCACGAAGGTCTACCTGGTGAACACCGGTTGGGCCGGCGGCAGCGCAGCGGCCGGCGCAAAGCGCATGAAGCTGAGCTACACCCGCGCCATGGTTACCGCCGCTTTGAACGGCAGCTTCGACAACATCGAGTTCAAGCATCACGATGTGTTCAACGTGGACTATCCCACCAGCTGCCCCGGCGTGCCCGACGAGAAGCTGGACGCCCGCGGCATGTGGGCGGATAAGGCTGCTTACGACGAGCAGGCCAACAAGCTGGCCGCCATGTTCCAGGAGAACTTCGCCAAGAAGTACCCCAATATGCCCGCCGACATCGTGGCTGCCGGCCCCAAGGCCAAGTAAGAACCGCCCTTGAGCGCGAACTGAATTTAACCGAAGGACCCCGCAGAGTGAACCGGTCCGTAAAAAGTAGACAATAGACAAAAGACCTCCCCGTGTAGGATAATAGAACTACACGAGGAGGTTTTGTTATGTCCAGAAAATATATCAAAATCAAAGAATTAGAACCACAGATACTCGCAATGCGAGCAGAAGGAAAAACACGCAGAGAAATAGCAAAGTCATTAGGGCTTGAAAAGAAGCAAATCGTAAATTGGGTCACACGGCACAATCATGAGCAAGCCCGAAAAGAAGCTGGAATCCTTCCGAAGAAGAAAGGCCGGCCTCGGAAAAATGCGGAGTCAACCAGC
>Ga0129315_1000119_pt1 | contig 83910 bp, 68 predicted proteins | sample Cm827metagenome_FD_94432 | JGI IMG/M metagenome (GOLD analysis project Ga0129315, IMG submission 94432) | Eastern black-and-white colobus group fecal microbial communities from Wisconsin, USA - Cm827 metagenome | ecosystem: Host-associated > Mammals > Digestive system > Large intestine > Fecal... | reverse complement strand
TGACAGATGCCACACTACCGTAGAGCCAATGGTAAAACCACAGTGGTTTGTAAAGATGGCGGATATGGCAAAGGCATCTATTAAGGCACTGGAAGACGGTGAACTGACCTTCGTTCCGGAACGTTTTGATAAGACTTATTTACACTGGCTGGAAAATATCAAGGACTGGTGTATCTCCAGACAGCTGTGGTGGGGACACCGGATCCCGGCTTACTACTGTGATGACTGTGGTGAGATGGTAGTAAATAAAGGCAGCGCACCGGAAAAATGTCCGAAATGTGGATGTACACATTTTAAACAGGATGAAGATTCTCTGGATACCTGGTTTTCCTCTGCACTGTGGCCATTTTCCACACTTGGCTGGCCACACAATACACCGGAGATGAACTACTTCTATCCGACGGATGTATTGGTAACCGGATACGATATCATTTTCTTCTGGGTTATCCGTATGGTATTCTCCGGACTGGAACAGACCGGCAAGGCACCGTTCCACCACGTACTGATTCATGGTCTGGTACGTGACTCACAGGGCCGTAAGATGAGTAAGTCTCTTGGAAATGGTATTGATCCGCTGGAGGTTATTGATAAATATGGTGCAGATGCACTGCGTCTGACACTGATGACCGGTAATGCACCAGGAAATGACATGCGTTTCTACTGGGAAAGAGTAGAATCCAGCCGTAACTTTGCCAATAAGATCTGGAACGCATCCAGATTTATCATGATGAACCTGGAAAAAGCAGAGGTGCCACAGGAGATGCCGGCTGATCAGCTGACACAGGCAGATAAATGGATCTTGTCTAAGGTCAATTCACTGGCAAAAGATGTGACAGAGAACATGGATAAATTCGAACTGGGTATTGCGGTACAGAAAGTATATGATTTTATCTGGGAAGAATTCTGTGACTGGTACATTGAGATGGTAAAACCTCGTCTGTACAATGACGAAGATACCACGAAGGCTGCTGCACTGTGGACTCTGAAAACAGTACTTGGCAACGCATTAAAACTCCTTCATCCATTTATGCCATTCGTTACAGAAGAGATTTTCTGTACACTGAATCCACAGGAAGAATCCATTATGATTTCTGCATGGCCGGAATATACCGACAGCTGGAATTTCGAAGCAGATGAGACGGCCGTAGAGACCATCAAAGAAGCAGTACGTGCGATTCGAAATGTCAGAACCGGTATGAATGTACCGCCAAGCAAGAAAGCAAAAGTATACGTTGTTTCTGAAAATGAAGCAGTTCGTAATATTTTCGAAAATGGTAAAGTCTTCTTTGCTACTCTTGGATATGCCAGTGAAGTACTGATCCAGGCAGATAAAGCAGGTATTGCAGATGATGCAGTATCCGCAGTAATCCATGAGGCAGTGATCTATATGCCATTTGCAGAACTGGTAGATATCGAAAAAGAAATCGAGCGTCTTAAGAAAGAAGAACAGCGTCTCACGAAAGAACTTGCCCGTGTAAACGGTATGCTTAGCAATGAAAAGTTCGTCAGCAAAGCACCGGCAGCCAAGATTGAAGAAGAAAAAGGCAAGCTGGCAAAATACACCGATATGATGGCACAGGTGAAAGAGAGACTGGCACAGTTGTGTAAATAGGAGGAAGGTATGTCCCTTCAGCTAATTTTAGGTAATTCCGGCAGCGGAAAATCCTATGAATTGTATAAGAACATCATAACAGCTTCGGTTCAGTCACCAGGAACAAAGTTCCTGGTGATTGTGCCGGAGCAATTTACTATGCAGACACAGAAAGAACTGGTGCGTCTGCATCCGAAAAAAGGTATCATTAATATTGACATTTTGAGTTTTCAGCGATTGGCTCACCGTATTTTTGAAGAAGTGGGAGCTGATCGCAGAACAGTACTGGAAGACACCGGAAAGACACTGATGCTGCGCAGGGCAGCAGCCAGACACCGGGACGAGCTACGGGTATTAAAAGGCAATCTGAATAAAAAAGGTTATCTGGCTCAGATTAAGTCGATGATATCCGAATTTGCCCAGTACGATATTGATCAGGAGAAGATGGAAAGAATGCTGGAGGCCGGGAAGGAACGGCCTCAGCTTTATTATAAATTAAAAGACCTGGATATTCTTTATCGTGGATTCCAGGAAGAACTGGCAGGAAAATACATTACAGCAGAAGAAACCCTGGACGCATTGTGCCAGATAGCAGACCAGTCAGAGATCCTGAAAGGCTGTGTGATTGCGCTGGATGGCTTTACCGGCTTTACCCCGATTCAGCAAAAGCTTCTGAAAGAACTGCTGGTATTGGCAAAAGAAGTATATGTGACAGTGACCATAGACAGCAGAGAGGAGTTTTTCCGCATCTATGGAGAACATGAGTTGTTTTATCTGAGCAAGAAGACAATCCGTACGTTAAGCCATATGGCAGAAGAATGTGGGTGTGAGATCCTGGAACCACAGATTCTGACAGGAAAGCCACTGCCAAGATTCCAAAACAGCCGGGAACTGGGCTTCCTGGAGAACCGGATCTTTCGAAGAAGAAAGGGAAAAGACTGGAATCCTTCTGGAAAGAAGGAAGATATCAGTATTCATATGGCGGCCAATCCGATGCAGGAGTCTCATTTTGTGGGGCGCAGCATACGAAAACTGATCCGGGAAGGTTATCGTTATCAGGAAATCGCCATTATAACCGGTGATATGGAGGCATATGGAGATATACTGCCCCATGTATTTCAGGAATATGAAATTCCGATTTTCATGGACAGCAGAAGAACAGTATCTACCAATCCCTATATTGAGCTGCTTCGTGCAGTACTGGATCTGGCGAGACAGGATGTGATGGTACCGGGAATTTTTCGTGTCCTGCGGACAGGCATGTGTGGACTGATACCAGAAGAAGTAGATTTACTGGAAAATTATGTGCTGGCTGCCGGTATGAAAAGCCACAGCCGATGGAAGAAGCCATTTGACTGGATTCCGGATGGATTTCTTCAGGAAGATCTGGATCGTTGTGAAGAAATGCGGCAGCAGATTATGGAACCACTGGAGACTGCAAGAACAGTGCTGCGATCCGGGAAGACAACCGTATTGGAAAAGACAAAAGAACTGTATCAGCTTGGGGTATTATTTGGCATACAGCATCAGCTGGCTGAGTATGTGTCCATGTTTGAAAAAGAGGGACGGCAGGATCTGCAGAAAGAGTACGACCAGGTATATCAGCTGGTGATGGATCTTTTTGATAAGATTGTGGAACTGCTGGGGAAAGAGACATTGTCCTTACAGGAGTATACGGAACTGCTGGAGACTGGATTTGAAGAACTGAGAGTGGGCATTATACCGCCAACTATGGACCGGGTTCAGATCGGCGATATAGAGCGAACACGTCTGAAAGATATCCGGGTTCTGTTTTTTATGGGATTAAATGATGGATGGGTGCCGAAAAGCGGCAGTGGCGGAGGAATTCTGTCAGAGATGGAACGGGAGACACTGGAGGCATCCAGTGTAGAATTGGCTCCCACTGCAAGAGAAGAAAGCTATATTCAAAAGTTCTATTTGTACCAGAATCTGACAAAGCCATCGGAAAAGCTATATCTGTCTTTCTGCAAAGGAAATGCAGATGGCGCATCCATGCGGCCGTCCTATGTGATTCGAACCGTAATGCGTCTGTTCCCGGATATGACCGTAACAGATGAAGATTATGCTGATGGCATTGTGGAATGTTCTGTGACACCTGAGACTGGAATCACATTGTTGGCAGATGGGCTGCAAAAGATCCGGGAAGAATATCCATCCGGGGAATGGATGGAATTGTATCAGTGGTACCGCAGTAGCGACAAGTGGCAGAAACAGGCAGAAAACCTGGTTCACGCTGCGTTTCTCAGGTTTGAAGAAAGTGGAATCAGTAAGGCAGCTGCCAGAAAGTTATATGGAGAAATGCTCAGCAACAGTGTCAGCAGACTGGAAAAGTTTGCATCCTGCGCATTTGCGCATTTCCTGCAATACGGACTGCAGCTGAAGGAACGTCAGGAATATGAATTCCATCCAGTGGATATGGGAACCATTACCCATCGAATGATTGAACTGTTTTCCAGAAAAGTGGAACAGGAAGAAGGCGGATGGGAAGGAATGACGGAAGAAGTTCGTGACAGGATTATGGATGAGTGCGTGGATCAGGCAGCAGAAGAATATGGGCATCAGATTTTGCATAGCAGTGCCAGAAATGAATTTATGATCGAGCGTCTCAGACGAATACTGAGAAGGACAGCCTGGGCTCTGCAAAAACAGATTCTGGCAGGACAGTTCCGGCCGGCAGGCATAGAAGTTTCTTTTTCTCAGGTAGCAGATCTGGATGCTGTAAATCTGGCGCTGTCAGAGGAAGAAAAAATGAGACTGAAGGGGAAAATTGACCGGATTGATGTCTGTGAAAAAGAGCAGGAAGTCTATATTAAAGTGATCGATTATAAGTCTGGGAACAAATCCTTTGATCTGGTGGCACTGTATTATGGTCTGCAGCTGCAGCTGGTGGTATATTTAAATGCAGCAATGGAAATGGAACAACGGATTCACCGTGACAAAGAGATCGTTCCAGCCGGAATTTTCTATTACCATGTAAAAGATCCGATGCTGACCGGAAAGGAAACAGCCAGTCCGGAGCAGATCCGGCAGGAAATCCTGAAAGAACTGAAGGTGAGCGGTCTGGTAAATGAGGAGCCAAAGGTATACCGGGAAATGGATCAGTATTTCTCCGGCAGTTCTGACCTGATACCAGTGGCAGAAAATAAAGATGGAAGTTTATCAAAACGGTCAAAAACAGTGAAAAAAGAACAGTTTCATATACTCTCGGATTTTGTACAGGAAAAGATGAAAGAACTGGGAAGACGGATGCTGGACGGAGAGATTGCAGCAGTTCCTTTTGAGAGAAAAACACAGACCGGCTGTGATTACTGTATTTATCGTTCTATTTGCAGAATGGATAAAAAAATGCCGGGTACACATTACCACAGGTTAAGGGAATATTCCGAAGAAATGATATGGAAACAGATGGAGAGTCAGAAAAATGGGAACGAACTGGACCAGTGAACAGAAATTAGTCATTGATTTAAGAGACTGCAATATTTTGGTTTCGGCAGCAGCAGGATCCGGAAAAACAGCAGTATTGGTGGAACGGATTCTGGAATTACTGATGGATGAACAGTATCCGGCAGAGATTGACCGGATGCTGATTGTAACCTTTACCAATGCAGCAGCAGGAGAGATGCGGGACCGTATCAGGGAACGTCTGGAAGAACAGGCGGAAGCAGAGGAGGATCCGGGTATGCAGGAACATCTGCAGCGTCAGATAGCCCTGCTTCCGAATGCACAGATTTCAACGATCCACAGCTTTTGTCAGTATGTGATCCGTAATTATTTTCATACAATTGACCTGGATCCGGATTTTCGCATTGCAGATGACGGAGAGCAGAAGCTTTTGCAAAGCGATGTACTGACTCAGCTGCTGGAAGAAAAATACGCAGAAAAAACAGAGGCATTTCTTCATATGGTGGAGTGTGTGGCAACGGGAAGAAATGACCAGGTACTGGATGAGACGATCCTGCAGCTTTACCAGTTTTCCATGAGTTTTCCATGGCCAGAGGAATGGCTGAAAGCGTGTTGCAGTGCCTATGAAGCAGAAAGCGTTCAGCAGTTTTTTCAGATGGACTGGATCAGAAAGCTGGCTGAAATCCTGAATGTGCAGCAACAGGATATGCTTCATATGGCACAGAGGGCTCTGGAAATCTGCCATCAGGCAGAAGGACCATATATGTATGAGAGTGCTATCGAAGATGACCTTGCGCAGCTGGAACTGCTGACTGGAATTTGGGACTATCAGGAATATAGCAGTGCAATCAATAAAATTCAAAAATGGAAAACACTCTCTTCCAAAAAAGATGAACAGGTAGATCCGCAACTGAGAGATAAGGTGAAAAATCTTCGGGATGAGTATAAGAAAAATATAGGGAAACTAAAAGAAACCTATTTTTATACCACACCGGAGCAGATCTACCGGCAGATGAGGGCCTGTGCACCGATGATGGAACAGCTGCTGGATCTGACGATGGAGTTCTCCAGAAGATATGAAGAAGAAAAACGAAGAAGGAATCTCTGCGATTTCCATGATCTGGAGCATCTGGCGTTGAAGATTCTGGTGGAAAGAAAAGACGGGAACAGCCAGCGTACCCAGGCAGCCAGGGATCTTGCAGATTACTTTCAGCAGATCATGATCGATGAATATCAGGACAGCAATCTGGTACAGGAGATGATTCTTACCAGTATTTCCGGGGAATCGGACGGAAGGTACAACCTGTTTATGGTGGGAGATGTGAAACAGAGTATTTATCGTTTCCGGCTGGCCCGGCCAGAGCTGTTCATGGAGAAATATGCAACCTATTCTCAGACAGAAGGGCATCACCGACGTGTGGATCTTCATAAGAACTTCCGAAGCAGACATCAGGTGCTGGACAGCGTAAATGGAATTTTTGAAAAGATCATGGATACGGATCTGGGAAAAGTGGCATATGATGATGCGGCAAGACTCTACCCGGGAGCAGTTTTTGAATTGGGACCGGAGGAAAAAGAATTTTCCTCTGAATTGCTGCTGCTGGATCTGCAGGAGGAAGAAGGAGAAGAATCAGAAGAAACAGCACGGGAGCTGGAAGCGCGGATGATTGGAAACCGGATACTGGAGCTGGCAGGAAATCAGCCAGTCTGGGATAAAACGATAAAATCCTACCGTCCGGCTCAGTTTGGTGATATCGTGATTTTACTGCGTACCATTACCGGGTGGGCAGAAGATTTTGCAAAAATATTGGGAAAAATGGGAATACCGGTATTTGCCGGAGCAAGAAACGGATATTTTTCTGCTCCGGAGGTTCAGACAATGCTGGCGCTTCTGACCATTATCGACAATCCGTGTCAGGATATTCCATTAACTGCAGTTCTGTATTCTCCTATTGGAGGACTGACAGCAGAACAGCTGGCAGAATTGAAAAGCAGCAGTCAGGGAAAACCATTCTGGCAGGTTTGCCAGGAAGCAGATGAATTACAGCCATTTTTTACCATGCTGAAACGGTTTCGAAAAAAAGCGGTGTATACACCAATGCAGGAACTGTTGTGGGAACTGCTGGATGAAACTGGATATCTGTCCTATGTATCGGCCATGCCTGCAGGAAAGCAGAGAAAGGCAAACCTGGAAATGCTGTTGGAAAAAGCAACTTTATACGAGGCAGGAAGCTATCATGGGCTGTATCATTTTGTGCGTTACATGGATAATCTGCGTAAATATGAAGTGGACTTTGGCGAGGCACCAATCGGCGGGGAAGAAGCTCATATGGTACGGATCATGAGCATTCATAAAAGTAAGGGACTGGAATTCCCAATTGTATTTGCAGCCGGTATGGGGAAGAATCTGAACCAGAGTGATGCACAGAGCGCATTTGTAACCCATATGGATCTGGGAATCGGGTGTGATGTTACAGATCCGGTTCTACGGGTCAGTGGAAGTACATTGTTTAAGAATTTTATCAAGATGCAGATTCGCAACGAGAATCTGGGAGAAGAAATGAGAGTGCTGTATGTGGCACTTACCAGAGCAAAAGAAAAACTGATTGTGACCTGTGGGACAGAAAATCTGGATAAAAAGCTGGAAAAATGGGAAGGAAGAATACAGGGAGAGCAGGAAAAACTTTCCTATACCGACCGGATACAGGCAAAGTCAGACTGTGACTGGATCATGCCGGTCCTTTTGACAAAAGAAGGACAAAGTATACAGATACAGCGTTATCAGGTGGCGGATCTTCTGGAGCAGGAAGCACAGCGGCAGACGGAGTATCTGATTCAGGAACAGGAACTGCTGCAGTTCCCCGAAAGTGCGCATCCTGACCCGGCGGCCTGGAAGCAGCTGGAAGAACAGCTGACCTTCCGGTATCCATATGAAGAAACTTCACAGATCCCAAGTAAGGTCAGTGTTTCAGAGGTGAAAAAAAGAAGTATGGAAGAACTTCTGGAGGAGAGCCAGGTACTGTATGAACCGGGAGAAGAAAAAGAAAAACCAGATCAGGAAGAGGCGATCGTGCCGCATTTCCTGCAGGAAGAGACAGCGCTTACCGGTGCAGGACGCGGAACCATTTATCATAAGATTATGGAAAATATTGATCTGGGACATACGGTGCAGGAGGAACTGAATCGTATGATGAAAAAAGAAATTCTGACAGAAAAAGATCTGGAATGTGTGAATACAGAAAAGCTGGTACGGTTTCAGAAGTCGAAGCTTGGACGTCGTATGGCACAGGCACAGAAAAAGGGATGTCTGTATCGGGAACAGCAGTTTGTGATGGAGGTATCAGCAGCAGATATCCATCCAGAATGGGATGCCGGAGAAAAGATTCTGATGCAGGGAATCATAGATGCCTATTTTATAGAAGAAAATCAGATTGTGCTGGTGGATTACAAGACGGATTTTGTGAAATTTCAAGAAGCCTCTTCCCTCTATGAAAAATATAGGGTACAATTAGGCTGTTATAAAAACGCATTAGAAACGCTGACGGATTATCCGGTAAAAGAGATGCTGATTTATTCCTTCTGCCTGGACCGTGAGCTGACAGGAAGTGAAAAGAATGGAAACATATGTAAAAAAACTGATGCATAATCAGGGAATCCGCTATATCTTTTTTGGCGGCTGTACCACAATGGTGAATCTGATAAGTTACTGGATCTTCCGTAATCTGATTCACATAGACGTAACCAGGGCGAATTTTTTCGCAATCGCCCTGTCAATTTTATTCGCTTATGTGGTAAACAAACAGTTTGTATTTGAAAGCAAAACGATTGGTTATCTGGTACTGCTGAAGGAGATGGGACAGTTTATCGGTATGCGGCTGCTCACCATGTTCATAGAGATCTTTGGAGTGGTCATGTTCTGCTGCGTGTGGAATATGCAGGATATGATCGCAAAGCTGATTATTCAGGTAGTGGTACTGGTATTGAATTTTGTATTCAGCAAGCTGATTGTGTTTAGAACAGTGAATGCTGTTTTCACACGGGAAGAATTGCAGCAGAAAAAAGTGAGAAAATGGTGTGCCGGACTGGGATTTGCGATTCCGGCGCTGACCGTTTTGATTGCTTATATTGTGAATGGGGTTTATCCATTTGGAGATCATGGGGTACTGATCATTGACTCTCTGCACCAGTATCTTCCGTTCTTTACGGATTTTCATGATAAGCTGGTGAACAGCCAGTCCCTGACCTGGTCTTTTGGAGGTGGTCTGGGATACAATATGTGGGCAGTCTTTGCGTATTATCTGGCCAGTCCTTTGAATCTTCTGATTACAGCCGTTTCATCTGAACATGTGATGGATTTTATGGCATATCTGATTCTGCTGAAGATTGCGCTGACCGGAGGCATTTTTGGATGGTATCTGTCTCAGAGAGAGGGTGATCAGGACTATTTTCCAGTTGCGTTTGCCTGCATGTATGCGCTTTCCGCATTCATGATCGGATATTACTTTAATGTGATGTGGCTGGACAGCATTATGGTGCTGCCGCTGGTGATGCTGGGTATCGAGAAGATTGTGGCAGGAGAGAAGGGAAGTATGTATGCCCTGGCACTGCTTTATGGACTTTATTGCAATTATTATATTGGCTATATGCTCTGTCTGTTTGCCTGCCTGTATTTCCTGGTATTGTGGATTGGAGCCAAGAAGTTTGAGGTGAAGAAGTTCCTGGGAACAGGCGTGAAATTCACCTGGTTTTCATTGCTGGCAGGGGGAATGGCAGCACTGGTTTTGCTGCCGGCTTACCTGAATCTGGGGATTACCGAATCAGCTGACAGCAGTTTCCCGGATAAGATTAAGTTTTACACCGATGGAATTGCCCAGATGACCGGACATTTTGCACTGGTGGAACCGATTAATATCTATGATGATCAGTCTGGGGTTAATATTTATTGTGGTGTGATTGTGCTGATTCTGGTAGTACTTTATCTGCTGGATCAGGAGCTGCGTCTTTCTGAGCGGGTAGCGAAGCTGTTACTGCTGGGACTGCTGGCACTGAGTATGAACTTTAATATGCTGAATTATATCTGGCATGGATTTCATGTGCAGAATGGTCTGCCAAACCGGTTCGCTTTTCTGTATATAGCACTTATGCTGACCATGGGATTTGATGCCATGCGGCACATCAGGAAGATGAAGGCATGGAAGATTATGCTGTCCTGGCTGGCTGCTATTCTCTTTACCGCATATTGCATGGTAGCACAGGAAGGTGAGCGGGAATGGTATGTCTATATGGTTACCCTGCTTTTGCTGGTACTGTATGGCATTCTGCTTCTCTGGTACCACGAAAGTGAACGAAGAACCCATCTGGCAAAATGTGTGCTGACCAGCGTGCTGGCAGCAGAGATGGCGGTTACCGGAATCTATGGTATCTGTATGAACGGAACCGTGGGGCGGAGCACTTATGTGGATGAACAGATTGCTTATAAGAAGCTGGTCGGTGAATATGATCAGACAGATGATTTTTACCGCAGCGAGATTGACAGTCAGAGAATGAGAAATGAAAATATGTTCATGGGAGCAAATGGTGTGGTGCTGTTCTCTTCCACCATGCCGGAAGCAACTGTGAATCTGTGCCGGAGCATTGGCATGGAGGCCAGAACAAATAAAGATGGATATAATGGCATGACAAAGCTGTTCAATGATGTCTTTGGTGTGCGATATCTGGTATCCAGAAAAGGATCGGATACACTGTATCAGATGACACAGGAAGGCTATGAAGAACCTCTCTATCTGTATAAGAATAACCAGGCACTGTCACTGGGATTCATGGTGTCATCTGAGATCAGGAACTGGAACATTTACAGTAACCAGACAGCAATGGAGATTCAGGCTCAGTTTGCACAGCTGGCGACTGGGGTACCGTTTTCTTATACCCTGAGAGAAGCCTATTCACTGGAAGAGGGACCGACTTATATCATCCGTCTCCACCCGGGAGAACAGACGTATATTGAATTCACAGAAAATGTGAAGAGCGTGACGATCAAGACACCACAGAGTGAAAAGACAGTGAATAATTATACAAAGAATCTGTTTAATCTGGGTACTGTAACAGAAGAGGGAGAGAACAGCAAGGCGAATATTACAATTACGTATAAAGATAACCAGAGCAGTCCGGTACCGGTAAGAGTATATACCTGCAGTGATGAGGAGTATCAGGAAGTTTATCAGAAGCTGGCAGTCAATCAGATGGAGCAGGTGGTGGAAGAAGGCAACCATGTCAGTGGAGAGATTCAGGTGGATCAGGCAGGTACATTGCTGCTGACGATTCCATATGATGAAGGATGGACCGTGAAGGTAGATGGGGAGAAAGTATCCACCTATCGTGTGGGAGATGCGCTGACCGGTGTAGATCTGACAGAAGGAAGCCATCAGATTGAGATGAATTTTACTCCATCCGGACTGGATGCGGGCAGTCTGATCAGTATCGTGTGCATCGCACTTTTTCTGTTTAGTGCAATGCTGGAGCAATACAGCCAGAAAAAGAAAGAACAGAAAAAACAGGAAGAGACAGAAGGAGAGACAGAAAATGAAGCTTACATTTTCGGATAAAACGGAAATGTTCGGAGAGGGCATTTTTGCGGTATTAAATGAGAAGAAAAACGAAATGGTAAAAGAAGGAAAGAAGATTTACAATCTTTCGGTTGGAACGCCAGATTTTGAGCCTCCTGAGCATATAAGGAAAGCGGTGGCAGAAGCGGCATTAAAACCGGAAAATTATAAATATTCCCTGACAGATCTGCCGGAGCTGACAGAAGCTGTGCAGAGCTTTTATCAGAAACGATTTGGAGTACAGCTGGAAAAAAATGAAATTATGTCCATGAATGGATCCCAGGAGGGAATGACACATTTTGCCTGGGCACTTTGCAATCCTGGTGATGTGGTACTGGTGCCAAATCCTGGATATCCGATTTTTAAGATCGGACCAGAACTGTGCGATGCAGTGACAGTGGAATATCCATTATATGAAAAGAATAATTTCCTTCCAAAGCTGGAAGATATTCCAGAAGAAACAGCCAGAAAAGCAAGATTTATGGTGGTAAGTTATCCGTCCAATCCAGTATGCTCGGCAGCAGATGACTGCTTCTATCAGGAACTGATTGCGTTTGCAAAAAAATATGATATTATGATACTTCATGATAATGCTTATTCTGATATTGTGTTTGATGGAAAAAAAGGCGGTTCTTTCCTGCAGTATGAAGGCGCAAAGGATGTGGGAGTGGAATTTTATTCTCTGTCCAAGTCTTTTAACTATACTGGTGCAAGAGTATCATTCTGTGTGGGGAATGCACAGATTGTGGAGAAATTCAGGACGATCCGTTCTCAGATCGATTACGGAATTTTCTATCCGATTCAGTATGGGGCAATTGCCGCACTGACTGGTCCACAGGACAGTGTTGCAGAGCAGTGTAAAAAATACGAAAGAAGAAGCCGTACTTTGTGCAGAGGATTATCACAGATCGGATGGAAAGTGAAAGATACACAGGGTACGATGTTTGTGTGGGCACCATTGCCGGAAGGCTTCCACAATTCCAACGAATTTTGTATGGAATTGATGGAAAAGAGCGGCGTAATCTGTACACCAGGCAGCAGTTTTGGAAGTCTGGGAGAAGGATATGTACGTTTTGCGCTGGTTCTGCCGGAGGAAGAACTTCAGGCAGCTGTGGAAAGTATTCGTAAGAGTGGAATCCTGAATTGAAAGGGGAACAGTGTGAAACAGGAATTTTATGAGAAATTAAGCAAGATAGTGGAAAAAGAACAGATTCTGATTGAGGAACCGATGAAGAAGCATACGACGTTTCGCATCGGTGGCCCGGCAGAGTATCTGATCCTTCCGCAGACCGCAGAAGAGATTGCAGATGTGGTGAAGCTCTGCAGACAGGAAGAGATACCATGGTATATTGTAGGAAATGGCAGCAATCTGCTGGTAGCTGATGAAGGAGTACGTGGTGTAGTGATTCAGTTGCTGCGTAATTTTAATCAAATTCAGGTGGAAGGCTGTCAGATCCGTATGCAGGCAGGAGCACAGAACGCTGCCGTGGCAAAGCGTGCACTGGATGCATCATTGACTGGATTTGAATTTGCAGCGGGAATTCCGGGAACTATCGGTGGTGCAGTGGTGATGAATGCAGGTGCCTATGGTGGAGAAATGAAGGATATTTTGAAAGAAGTAACGGTACTGGATCAAAATGGAATGATCAGAACGATTCCGACAGAAGAGCTGGAACTGGGATATCGTACCAGTATCATTGCCAGAAAAGGCTATGTGGTTCTGGAAGCCGTGATTGTATTAAAGACAGGCGACCCGAAAGAAATCAAGGCTGCGATGGATGATCTGAAAGAAAAGAGAGTTACGAAGCAGCCATTGGAATATCCGAGCGCAGGAAGTACTTTTAAGAGACCGGAAGGCTATTTTGCAGGCAAACTGATTATGGATGCCGGCCTGCGGGGATTTTCTGTGGGAGGTGCACAGATTTCAGAAAAACATTGTGGATTTGTGATCAATAAAGGCAATGCGACAGCTAAAGATGTCACAGAGTTAATGGATGAGACGAAAAAAATTGTGATGGAGAAGTTTGGAGTTGCTCTGGAACCAGAGGTAAAACGGTTAGGGCAGTTCTGATCCTGTCAGGAAAGAGAAGAGCACATGAGATTTGTAATTGTAACGGGAATGTCGGGAGCGGGAAGATCGACAGCCCTGAAGATACTGGAGGACTGTGGATATTATTGCGCAGATAATCTGCCGATTTCCCTTTTGCCGATGTTTGCGCAGTTGATGAATGACAACCCGGATATTACCAAAGCTGCGGTTGGAATTGATATACGAAATGGAAAAGAACTGGATAAGATGGATGGCCAGCTGTCAGATATGAAGGCAGCTGGTTTCCAGTATGAGATCCTGTTTATGGATGCATCAGATAAGACACTGATCAAACGTTATAAAGAAACCAGACGTCAGCATCCGATGGCTGTGGATGGCCGGGTAGAGACGGGACTAAAGGAAGAACGGGCGAAGCTGGCGTTTCTGAAGAAAGAAGCGGATTATATTATGGATACCAGCCAGCTCCTGGTCCGGGAACTGGTTCAGAATATGGATGAGATCTTTCAGCAGAACCGGGAATTTAAAAATATGGTAGTGACAGTGCTGTCCTTTGGATTCAAAAATGGAATTCCGTCAGATGCAGATCTGGTATTTGATGTGCGTTTCCTTCCGAATCCTTATTATGTAGATGAACTGAAAACAAAGACTGGAAATGATAAAGAGGTACAGGAATTTGTCATGAACTGTACGCAGGCAGGAACATTCCTGGATAAGCTGAGTGATATGGTACAGTTTCTGATACCTAATTATGTAATAGAAGGAAAAAATCAGCTGGTGGTGGCGATTGGATGTACCGGAGGAAAACACCGGTCAGTGACCATTGCCAATAAGCTGTATGAGATACTGAAAGAGGATCGGGAATACAAAGTAAAGATTGAACACAGAGATATTGAAAAGGGAAGGTAAAGGAGCCGTTATGTCGTTTTCCGGAACTGTGAAAGAAGAACTGGCCAGACAGAAGCTGGGGGCCAGACATTGCCAGATTGCGGAGATCACAGCCATCATCAGTATGTGTGGAGGGATCTCTGTATCGAAAAATGACAGGTTTTTACTGAAAATTCAGACAGAGAATCTGTTTGTGGCAAGAAAGTACTTTACATTATTGCAAAAAACATTTAATATAGAAGTTGAACTTTCTATCAGACAGCATCATGGCAGCAAAAACGGTCGGATGTATCATTTGTATGTAAAAAAACAGGAAGATGTACTACAGATTTTACGCGCTACCGGGCTGATGAAGCCAGATGGAGAAAGTTATATGGATCTGGCAGATGACTTTGAACTGGCGGACAGTGAACTGATTCGAAGAACATGCTGCAAGAGAGCTTTTTTAAGAGGAGCGTTTCTGGTGACAGGGTCTGTCAGCAACCCTGAGAAGTTTTATCATCTGGAGTTTGCCTGTGCATCCGAGTACCGGGCAAGACAGATACAGCAGGTGTTGCATTCCTTTCAGGTTGATGCCCGTATGGTACAGCGGAAGAAGTATCATGTGGTTTATATCAAAGAGGGGGATGGAATCGTGGATGTGCTGAATATTATGGAAGCACATCAGGCTCTGATGGAACTGGAAAATATCCGTATATTAAAAGATATGAGAAATTCACTGAACCGTAAGGTCAATTGTGAGACAGCAAATATTTACAAGACGGTAAATGCAGCGGTGAAACAGATAGAGGATATTCGATATATCCGGGATACAATTGGCTTTGGGGAATTGTCCGAGGGGCTGGCAGATATGGCGGAAGTCAGACTGGCCAATCCGGACGCCACACTGAAAGAATTAGGAATGTTATTGAACCCACAAGTGGGAAAGTCTGGTGTGAACCACCGCTTAAGAAAATTAAGCGAAATAGCGGATGAACTGAGAGGCTGTAAGGAGGAGAAGCATTATGATTAAAAAATCTATCAAAATCGAGTTGCCTAGTGGTTTGGAGGCACGTCCTGTTGCATTACTTGTACAGGTGGCAAGTCAGTATGAGAGCAAGATTCACGTGGAAGTAGAACAGAAGCGTGTGAATGCGAAGAGCATCATGGGAATGATGACACTGGGACTGGAAGCAGGAGAAGAGATCATGGTAGAGGCAGATGGCACAGATGAGGCAGCTGCGATTGAAGATATTGAAAAATATCTGAGCACACACTAACAGGAATAACGATTTGAGGCACATTTCAGAAAAAGAAAAGTGCCTCAAAATTTTTAAAAAAGTTATTGACAAATAAAGATATATCATGTATAGTATTATTTGTCGCTGAGGTAAGCGACATCATAAGAAATGCGCGAGTGGCTCAGTTGGTGGAGCGCGACCTTGCCAAGGTCGAGGCCGCGGGTTCGAGTCCCGTCTCGCGCTTTTGTTTTGCGCAAAAAGGGGCATCCGATGGATGCCTCTTTTTTGTGCAAAAAGAGCCCTGTCGGGCTCAAACGGTATTTGAGAAATACCGTTCGAGGTCTCGGAGGACCTAAAGTCCTCCTCAGTCGGCGCTGAGCATTGGTCCACCGGACCAATAGCGCCGTCTCGCGCTTCGCTCCGGTCAGTTCAAAGCCGACATCCCCGGACGTTGTGAACCGTCTCGCACCTAAGGCACTCCCCGGTCGGCGTTAAAAAGGCTTTGTGACATATCCTATTGACATAGTAGGAATATGGTGCTAATATCCTTTTTATATGGTAGCGTATTAAAGAAGTGGGCTGAATGAAAGTCAAGTGAAACTTTACTATCATACTATATCATAATATAAGAAAGGGAATGTGAAGTATTTCATAAGGTTGAGATGTTATGAACTGGGAATTTATTATGAAATATCTGCCGCTTTATGAGAAGGCAGCAGTGCTCACAGTGCGGATCGGCGTGATGGGTGTGGTGATTGCCATCATAGTTGGTCTGATCTGCGCGGCAATTCAATATTATAAGATACCAGTACTGAAACACATTGTTGGAATCTACATAGAGCTGAGCAGAAATACACCGCTCCTGGTGCAGCTGTTTTTTATCTATTATGGATTACCGAAGATCGGTATTCGTACACAGGCGGATATCTGTGGTGTGGCAGGACTGGCGTTTTTAGGTGGAAGTTATATGGCGGAAGCGTTCCGAAGCGGTCTGGAGGCCATTGAGCCGATTCAGGCGGAGAGTGCCATGAGCCTTGGGATGAATCGTTATCAGATGATGCGGTATGTGATTTTGCCGCAGGCGATGTCTATCAGTATTCCGGCATTTATTGCTAATGTGATCTTTTTACTGAAAGAGACCAGTGTATTTAGTGCGATTAGTTTGATGGACCTGATGTTTACAGCAAAAGACCTGATTGGAATGTATTATAAGACAACGGAGAGTCTGTTCCTGCTGGTGGTATTTTATCTGATTATTCTGCTTCCGGTATCGATTGTGGGCAGCATTCTGGAAAGGAGGCTGCGTTATGCCGGATTTGGGGCTTGAAGTATTATTAAAAGGGAAAAATATGATCCGACTGATTGGAGGACTTGGTGTAGCTCTGCGGATCAGCCTGATCTCAGTTCTGGTCAGCATTCCGCTGGGAATTTTGCTGGGAGCGCTGATGAACTGGAAGAATCCGATCACGAAAGCTATTTTGCGTGTGTATCTGGAGTTTATCCGGATCATGCCGCAGATGGTGCTGCTGTTTCTGGTTTATTTTGGAAGTACCAGAGCATTTGGATGGGAGCTGTCCGGTGAAACAGCATCCATTATCGTGTTTATTTTATGGGGAACAGCGGAAATGAGTGACCTGGTAAGAGGAGCACTCTCCAGCATTCCAAAGCATCAGTATGAGAGCAGTGAGGCGCTGGGTTTAAGCAAAGTGCAGACCTATTGGTATATTATTATCCCACAGACGCTGCGCAGACTGATTCCGCTGTCTATAAATCTGATTACCCGTATGATTAAGACTACCAGTCTGATACTGATGATTGGTGTGGTGGAAGTATTGAAGGTGGCACAGCAGATCATTGAAGCAAACCGTATGTCCAGTCCCAATGCTGCTTTCGGCATTTATCTGGCAGTATTTCTCTTATATTTTCTGGCTTGCTGGCCAATCAGCCTGCTGGCCAAATATCTGGAAAAGAGGTGGAAGTAAACGATGGCAGAAGAATTGCTGAAAATAGAACATCTGACAAAAAAATTTGAAGATAATATGATTCTGGACGATGTGAGTCTGACTGTTCACAGAGGAGAGGTTATTGTAGTAGTAGGACCGAGTGGTTGTGGAAAAAGTACGATGCTGCGGTGTATCAATGCCCTGGAACCGACACAGGGAGGTACCATTGAGATTGAAGGACAGCAGATTAGTCAGTCGTCAAAAAATCTGACTCAGCTTCGACAGAAAATTGGTATGGTATTCCAAAGTTATGAGCTGTTTCCACATCTTACCGTGTTGAATAATATCCTTCTGGCACCAGCTAAAGTACAGAAGAGAGACAAAGAAGAGGTAAAGAAAGAAGCGCTTGAGCTTCTGGAGCGTGTAGGACTAAAAGATAAAGCCGACAGTTTCCCGCGTCAGTTGTCTGGAGGACAGAAACAGCGTGTGGCTATTGTACGTGCTCTCTGTATGCATCCTGAAATCCTGCTTTTTGATGAAGTAACGGCAGCACTGGATCCGGAGATGGTACGTGAAGTACTGGATGTTATGCTTCAGCTGGCTGAGCAGGGCAAAACTATGATCATTGTTACTCACGAGATGCAGTTTGCCCGTGCTATCGCAGACCGTGTTATTTTCCTGGAGGGTGGAAAAATTGTGGAAGATTCTGATCCGGAGACATTTTTTGACCATCCGAAAACAGAAAGGGCAAAACAGTTCCTGAACGTTTTCACATTCGAACATGTAAAACATAAGACGATAAAGAAAGATTAGTTCCTGACACCCGCCTGGTAGAGCGGGTGTTTTTATCATATAGAGCTATAGTTTAAATCTATAGCCAGTTATTATAAAAAAATGATTGACATATTTAACCTAGTGATTTAGTATGTTATTAACATAAAGCAATGCAGATTTGGAAAAGATATTCTGATCAAGCTTGCTTGAGGACTAAATAAATATCATAAAAGAGGAGAACAGTATCATGAAAAAATCAATCGTATTTGCAGCAACTCTTGCATTATCCACTGTATTTGCAACCTCAGCGTTTGCAGCAGACGGATTTCGTACACTGGATGAAATCAAAGAGGACGGAACTATTAACATCGGTGTTTTTTCCGATAAGAATCCATTTGGTTATGTAGACGAGAACGGAGACTATCAGGGATATGATGTTTATTTCGCAAACCGTCTGGGTGAGGATCTTGGAGTAGATGTGAACTTTGTTTCCACAGAAGCAGCAAACCGTATCGAGTATCTTCAGACTGGAAAAGTTGATGTGATTCTGGCTAACTTTACTGTAACACCAGAACGTGCAGAAGAAGTAGACTTTGCTCTTCCATATATGAACGTAGCACTTGGTGTTGTTTCACCAGATTCCAATGTGATTGAAACACTGGATGACTGGAATCCAGATGACCAGATGATCGTTATCTCCGGAACGACAGCAGAAACTTATCTGGTTGAGAACTATCCGGATATCCCATTACAGAAATATGATTCTTATGCAACCGCCAAGAATGCACTGGAAAATGGAAATGGTGTAGCATGGGCAAATGATAACACAGAAGTGATTGCATTCGCAAAACAGAATGAAGGTTATACAGTAGGTATTCCATCGCTGGGAAGTGCTGATACCATTGCACCAGCAGTTACCAAAGGAAATGATACACTGCTTGACTGGATCAATGATGAGATCAAGACTCTTGGAGAAGAAAAATTCTTCCATGCAGATTATGAAGCTACTCTGCTTGATACTTATGGCGCAGACTATGAAGAGGAACTGGTTGTTGAAGGTGGCGTAACAGCAGCAGATGCAGAAGCAGAGAGCGAGAGTGAAACTGCTGCAGCAGATGAGACAGAAGCTGAAAGTGAAACAGCAGCAGAAACAGAGACAGAATCTGAAACAGCAGCATAAGGAATACTAACATAAGAAATAGCACATAAAAGTGAAAGAAGTGCGGGAGCGTATGACAAAAGCCATAAGATCCCGCATTTTCTTTGTCAGGAATATGGACAGTGCAGAAATCAGGGAAAGCGATCAGAGGGAATTGAGACAAGCGACACAAGGAGGCAAAGAAAAAATGAGAAAGAAAATGATCTATACAATGATGATAACAGGTGTGCTGGCGATAAATCTGACCGGATGTGGGAGTAAAACAGAAAAGCAGGAAGTGACAGCAACAGAGACAGAAATAACACCGGAAAGTGACAACGTGCAGAATGAAAGTGAAGGTGCTGTGGAAGCAACTTTGGCGGATGGAAACCTGCAGGTTGCACAGACTTCTCTGGGAGATCAGGTGGCATTTATCGATTATGATTCTAATGGCACTGCCATGCAGGTCATGTTATACAAGGACGCAGATGGAACAGTACATGGAGCGCTGAATACCTGTCAGGTGTGTGCAGGTTCGCCATATGCTTATTTTGAACAGGAAGGAAATGAAGTTGTATGCCAGAACTGTGGCAATCATTTTGCAGTAGAGGCTATCGGTGATGTACATGGCGGCTGCAATCCGGTACCGCTGGAATTTTCAGAAGATGGAGATCAGGTACTGATAGAGACGGCATCTCTTGATGAACAGGCGGATACTTTTGCCAACTGGAAAAAAGGAATCTAAATATGGATGTAACAACAAAATTTTATGTCAGAGATATGATGTGCAGACAGTGTGAAAAGACACTGGAACATGCAGTTGGCAAAGTAGCTGGTGTGAAATCTGTGAAAGCAGATTATGGAAAAAGATTACTGACGGTCACATATGAAAATGGAATCTGTGCTCCGAATCAGATTGAACAGGCGGTAACTGCTTCCGGGTATCAAAACGGCAAGAAGGCTGGTCAGAAATGGAAAAAGTGGCTGCTGGTGGCAGGAATTCTTATGGTGTTTCTGGTGGGGGAGCGAATGGGGATTATGACTGTTTTTGCTTCTTTCCCACGGGCAGAAGAAGGCGTAGGCTATGTGGCGCTTCTCTTAACCGGACTATTGACTTCTGTACATTGTATGGCCATGTGTGGGGGATTAAGCCTGTCCCAGAGTATGAAGCGCGGAGAACAGAGCAGCTGGAGAAGCAGTGTGTTATACAATATGGGACGGGTGTGCAGTTATACCCTGACAGGAACACTTCTCGGAGCACTTGGCAGTGTAGTCTCAATTTCTGTAGAGGTACGGGCCGGTATCGGATTATTTGCCGGAATCTGTATGTTGCTGATGGCGTTGAATATGCTGGATCTGCTGCCGTTTTTGCGCAAGATTCCTATTCCGTGTCCAAAAAGGATTCAGTCAGGATCAGCTTTTTTGGTTGGTCTGTGTAATGGTCTGATGCCATGCGGTCCACTGCAGGCCATGCAGCTGGTAGCGGTAGCTTCTGGAAGCGTGGCAGCAGGAGCATTGTCGATGTTCTTCTTTGCAATTGGAACAGTACCATTGATGCTGTTATTTGGACTGGCTGCAGGTACGTTATTGCAAAAATGGAGATCTAAGATGCTGCTGGCCGGGAGCTGCCTGATTTTACTTTTTTCCGTCTATATGATTCAGAATAACAGTGCGCTGCTGGGATTTGGTGTGCCGTTAGCAGGTGGCAGCACAGGAATTCAGGCAGAAAAAAATGAGGATGTACAGTATGTTACCACGACATTAGAGCCAAACGGATACGAAGATATTACCGTAAAAGCAGGGATCCCGGTGGAATGGATCATTGAAGCAGAGGCGAGCAGTCTGAACGGATGCAATAACGAAATTCGAATACCGGAGTATGATCTGGATATAAAGCTGAAACCGGGAGAAAACAAAATCACATTCCTGCCAGAACAGCCGGGGGACTATATCTACAGCTGCTGGATGGGGATGCTTCGGGCAACGATACATGTGACGGAGTAGAAAAAAGTACAGAACAAACATTCGATTTGTTCTGTACTTTTTTTATAATGAATGATATACTTGACAGGTAGCAAAAATAAGAGTAAACAGATTAGATTCAATCAGGAGTATTCATATGGATCATTTTGAATTGGTTTCTGAATATCAGCCAACCGGAGACCAGCCACAGGCGATTGCGGAGTTGGTGAAGGGCTTTCAGGAAGGCAATCAGTGTGAGACGCTTCTGGGTGTGACGGGTTCTGGTAAGACATTTACCATGGCGAATGTCATTCAGCAGATGAATAAGCCGACACTGATCATAGCCCATAATAAGACCCTGGCAGCTCAGCTGTATGGAGAATTTAAAGAATTTTTTCCGCACAATGCGGTAGAATATTTTGTATCCTATTATGATTATTATCAGCCGGAGGCGTATGTACCGTCCTCGGATACCTATATTGCCAAAGATTCATCGATTAATGATGAGATTGATAAGCTGCGTTTGTCAGCTACTACAGCGCTGGCAGAGCGGAAAGATGTTATTATTGTTGCTTCCGTATCTTGCATCTATGGACTGGGCAGCCCGGTGGATTATAAGAACATGGTAGTGTCCCTGCGGCCTGGCATGGAAAAGGACAGAGATGATGTGATCCGTAAGCTGATTGATATGCAGTATGACCGGAATGAGATTGATTTTAAGCGTGGCACCTTCCGGGTACATGGTGATGTGCTGGAGGTGATTCCGGCCAATGCCTCAGAGACGGCCATCCGTATAGAATTTTTCGGGGATGAGGTGGATCGGATCACAGAGTTTGACGTACTCACCGGAGAGATCCGCAATCGTCTGGAACATGTAGCTATCTTCCCGGCATCTCATTATGTAGTGCCGATGGACAAGATGCTGGAGGCCACGAAGCATATCGAAGAAGAACTGGAGGAACGACTGGAGTATTTTAAGAGTAACGATAAGCTTTTGGAGGCTCAGCGTATTGCAGAACGGACGAATTTTGACATCGAGATGATGCGTGAAACGGGATTTTGCTCCGGTATCGAGAACTATTCCAGACATCTGTCCGGATTGGAGCCGGGCGTGCCGCCTCATACACTGATTGACTATTTCCCAGATGATTTCCTGATTATGATTGATGAGTCCCATAAGACTATTCCGCAGATTGGGGCGATGTATTCCGGTGACCGTTCCAGAAAGACTACACTGGTGGATTATGGATTCCGGCTTCCGTCAGCACTGGACAATCGACCGTTGAATTTTCAGGAGTTTGAGAGCAAGATTGATCAGATCCTGTTTGTTTCTGCAACACCGGGCAATTATGAAGAAGAACATGAGATGCTTCGAGCGGAACAGATTATCCGTCCGACAGGCCTTCTGGATCCGAAGGTGGAAGTCCGCCCTGTGGAAGGACAGATTGATGATCTGGCAGGAGAGATCAATAAGGAAATTGCAGCAAAGAATAAAGTGCTGATTACCACATTGACGAAGCGCATGGCAGAAGATCTGACTTCGTACCTGCGGGAGATTGGGATACGGGTACGCTATCTGCACTCGGATGTAGATACGTTGGAGCGTACCGAGATTATCCGTGATATGCGCCTGGATGTCTTTGACGTATTGGTAGGAATTAACCTGCTCAGAGAGGGATTGGATATCCCGGAGATTACCCTGGTAGCGATTCTTGATGCAGATAAGGAAGGATTCCTGCGTTCTGCCACATCCCTGATCCAGACTATTGGGCGTGCAGCTCGAAATGCAGACGGTCATGTCATTATGTACGCTGATGTGATGACAGATTCTATGAAGATCGCCATAGATGAGACCAACCGAAGAAGAGCGGTTCAGGAAGCTTATAATGAAGAACATGGTATTACACCACAGACCGTCAGGAAGGCAGTCCGTGATCTGATCAGTATTTCCAAGGCAGTAGCCAAAGAAGAACAGGATCATGAAGTGGATCCAGAATCTATGAGCAGAAAAGATCTGGAAAAACTTATCGGCAAGGTAGAAAAACAAATGAAGAAAGCAGCCGCAGAACTGAACTTTGAAGCGGCCATGGAACTGCGGGATAAGATGATTGACCTGAAGAAACACCTGCAGGAACTGGAGGAAGAATGAGCAACGAAAAAGAAAAAACAGATAGAAAGCAATATATTCGAATTCGTGGAGCGAATGAGAATAATCTGAAGAACATCAGTCTGGATATTCCAAGAAACAAGCTGGTAGTGTTGACTGGACTTTCCGGTTCCGGCAAGTCTTCACTGGCTTTTGATACCATCTATGCAGAAGGACAGCGGCGTTACATGGAATCACTGTCTTCCTATGCCAGAATGTTTTTGGGACAGATGGAAAAGCCAGATGTGGAAAGCATTGAAGGGCTGCCGCCTGCGATTTCCATTGATCAGAAATCAACGAACCGCAATCCACGATCTACGGTGGGAACGGTAACAGAGATCTATGATTATTTCCGCCTGCTGTATGCCAGAATTGGAACACCTCATTGTCCTTCCTGTGGCAGAGAGATTAAGAAACAGACGGTAGACCAGATGGTGGATCAGATCATGCTTCTGCCAGAGCGAACCAAGATCCAGCTGCTGGCTCCGGTGGTACGTGGACGAAAAGGGGAGCATGTCAAGCTTCTGGAACAGGCACGGAAGAATGGCTATGTCCGTGCGGTGATTGACGGCCTTACTTATGAACTGTCAGAAGAGATTAAACTGGAAAAGAATAAAAAGCATACCATCGAGATTGTGGTAGACCGACTGATTGTCAAGCCGGGAATTGAGAAGCGCCTGACGGATTCTCTGGAGACAGTCATGTCTCTGACCGGAGGACTGGTGATGGTCGATGCAGCAGATCAGGGAACCTTAAGTTTCAGCCAGAGCTTTTCCTGCCCGGACTGCGGAATCAGTGTAGATGAGATTGAGCCGCGAAGTTTTTCCTTTAATAATCCGTTTGGTGCCTGCCCGGACTGTTATGGACTGGGATACCGGATGGAGTTTGACGAAGATCTGATGATACCGGACAAGTCCTTGAGCATCAAAGAAGGTGCCATTGCAGTCATGGGCTGGCAGTCCTGCAAAGATAAGGGCAGCTTTACCAGAGCCATTCTGGATGCACTGGCAGAGGAATATCATTTTAGTCTGGATACCCCATATCAGGATTATCCACAGGAGATCCGCGATATTATCATTCATGGAACAAACGGACATGAAGTGGATGTGCATTATGTGGGACAGCGGGGAGAAGGTGTTTATCATGTAGCTTTCGAAGGACTGATAAAGAATGTGGAGCGCAGATACCGGGAGACTGGATCAGAAAGCTCCAAGGCAGAGTATGAGACCTTTATGAACATTACGCCTTGCAAGACCTGTAAGGGACAGCGTCTGAAAGCATCCTCTCTGGCAGTGACCATTAATGATAAGAATATTTACGAAGTGACCACACTGTCTATTGATAAATTACAGGAATTTATGACACATCTGACATTGACAAAGCAGCAGGAGCTGATCGGAAGACTGTTGTTAAAGGAAATACGATCCAGAGTGAAGTTCCTGATGGATGTGGGTCTGAATTATCTGACTCTGGCCAGAAGCACCGGAAGTCTGTCCGGTGGAGAAGCCCAGCGTATCCGTCTGGCCACCCAGATCGGTTCAGGACTGGTGGGCGTGGCCTATATCCTGGATGAGCCGAGTATCGGTCTGCATCAGCGAGACAACGATAAGCTGCTTGCTACGTTGAAGAGTCTTCGTGATCTTGGCAATACTCTGATTGTGGTAGAACATGACGAAGATACGATGCGGGAAGCAGATTATATCGTAGATATCGGACCGGGAGCCGGTGATCACGGCGGAGAAGTGGTGGCTGCCGGAACGGCAGAAGAACTGATGGCCTGTGAAGAATCGATAACAGGAGCTTATTTAAGTGGCAGACTGCAGATTCCGGTACCGAAGGTACGAAAAGAGCCAACCGGATTTATCAGGATCGTGGGAGCCAGACAGAACAATCTGAAGAACATTGATGTGGAGATCCCACTGGGAGTACTGACCTGTGTAACCGGCGTATCCGGATCCGGCAAGAGTTCGCTGATTAATGAGATTCTCTATAAGAGTCTGGCAAAGACACTGAACCGTGCCCGGACTATACCGGGAGCTCATGATAGGATTGAGGGAACGGATCAGCTGGATAAGATCATCAATATTGACCAGTCTCCGATTGGGCGTACGCCAAGATCCAACCCGGCGACCTATACCGGAGTCTTTGATGCCATCCGTGATCTGTTTGCAGCCACAGCCGATGCCAAGGCCAGAGGCTATAGCAAAGGCAGATTCAGCTTTAATGTAAAAGGTGGAAGATGTGAGGCCTGCTCCGGAGACGGTATCATCAAGATCGAGATGAACTTCCTGCCGGATGTGTATGTACCGTGTGAAGTCTGCCAGGGACGTCGCTACAACCGGGAGACTCTGGAGGTCAAATACAAAGGAAAAAGCATTTACGATGTGCTGAATATGACGGTGGAAGAAGCAGTGAAGTTCTTTGAACATGTGCCATCTATTCGAAGAAAAATAGAAACATTGAATGATGTGGGATTATCCTATATCAAGCTGGGACAGCCATCCACCCAGTTATCCGGAGGTGAGGCACAGCGTGTAAAGCTGGCCACTGAGTTGAGCCGCAGGAGCACCGGAAAGACCATCTATATTCTGGATGAACCGACCACCGGACTGCATTTTGCCGATGTACACAAGCTAATAGAGATTCTCCAGAGACTGGCCGATGGCGGCAATACGGTAGTTGTCATTGAGCACAATCTGGATGTGATCAAGACCGCTGATTATATCATCGATATGGGACCGGAAGGCGGAGACGGTGGTGGAACTGTCATAGCCAGAGGCACACCGGAAGAAGTGGCTGAGAGCCCAATCTCCTATACTGGAAAATATATTAAGAAGTATTTGTAACTAAATAAAACATGAAATGAGCTGTGCATCTCGCACAGCTCATTTCAGGAAAGAGAAAAAACTAAATTATTTTGAGGGAGTGCTTCGCAACGTGTGGTGCTGCGAAGCTTGAGTTATGAAATATATTAGCTCTTTGCTAATATGGCTACAGTATATCGGTAAATTGTGTTCAAAATGTGTTCAAAAAGAAAAGAAAATATGAATTTCGAGAAGTTTTCGGAAAATCGGAAAAAGGGCTTTAAAATTTCAGGGCAGTGTTTTATACTTGAACAAGGAGTAAAAAAGGGGGAAGTATATGAACGTATCAGATATTGGAATCGATCTTGGAACAGCCAGCATATTGATTTATGTCAGAGGAAAAGGCGTGGTATTAAAGGAGCCGTCCGTGGTGGCCTATGATCGTGATGCAGATAAGATTCGGGCAATTGGTGATGAAGCGCGTATTATGCTTTCAAGAACAACAGGGAACATTGTAGCCATTCGTCCGCTGAAGAATGGAATTATAGCAGATTATGCGGTGACAGAGCAGATGCTGAAGTATTTTATTCAGAAGGCTACCGGCAGATTGTCATTTAAGAAACCGCGTATCAGCATCTGTGTACCGAGTAATGTCACAGAAGTAGAGAAAAAGGCAGTGGAAGATGCTACCTATCAGGCAGGTGCCAGAGAGGTGCTGACCGTTCCGGAGCCGATTGCAGCAGCTATGGGAGCAGGTATCGACATTTCCAGACCATGTGGGAAGATGATTGTAGATATCGGTGCCGGTACCTGCGAGGCAGCGATTCTTTCTCTGGATGGTGTGGTAGTAGATCGTACGATTAATGTAGCCGGGGATAATTTTGACGAGGCTATTATGAAGTATGCCAGAACGGTACATAACCTGATCATCGGGGAACGTGCGGCAGAGGATATTAAGATTCATGTGGGCACTGCTATCGAGCGCCCGGAACAGAAGATCATGGAGGTCAAAGGACGGGATCTGGGTACCGGACTGCCGAAGACGGTGCGGATCACATCTGAAGATGTGCGCGAGGCGCTGAAGGAGGCTACTGGCCAGATCGTGGAGGCAGTACACAGCGTATTGGAGAAGACACCGCCAGAGCTGGCTGCGGATATTGTAGAGCGTGGTATTGTGCTGACGGGAGGCGGAGCACTGCTGGATGGACTGGAGGAACTGATCGAGGAGAAGACTGGAATCAATACGGTGACAGCCGAGGAGCCGATTGCAGCAGTAGCCATCGGTACCGGTATTTATGCAGAGATGACTGCACGGAATAATCGTCTGGAAGGTTAGCAGATATAGGATTTGGAAGGAAAAACGAATGGAAAAAATTTCGGGATACATAGATCATATCATTTTCCGAAATGAAGATAACGGATATACAGTGATGGTGATGATCTGCGACGGGGAAGAAGTGACCTGCGTAGGCACCTTGCAGTATATCAATGAAGGAGAGCTGATCGAAGCGGAAGGAACCTATACGCAGCACAGTACGTATGGTACCCAGTTTAAAATCAGCTCTTTTGAATTAAAGGCGCCGGAAGATGAACTGGCGATGGAACGTTATCTTGGATCCGGAGCAATAAAAGGAATCGGAAGTGCGCTGGCAGCCAGAATCGTGCGGCGTTTTAAGGCAGATACTTTCCGTATTATGGAAGAAGAACCGGAGCGTCTGGCAGAGATCAAAGGGATCAGTGAGAAAAAGGCAAGAGAGATTGCACAGCAGATGGAAGAAAAAAGGGATGCAAGAAAAGCCATGATTTTTCTTCAGAAATATGGGATTTCTTCAGCCTTAAGTGTGAAGATTTACAATCAGTACGGAGAACGTCTGTATCGGATCATTGAAGAGAATCCCTATCAGATGACAGATGAGATTCAGGGAGTAGGATTTAAGATTGCGGACGAGATTGCAGAAAAAGCAGGGATTCATACGGATTCGGACTTCCGTATACGAAGTGGTATGTTTTATGCACTGAAGCAGTCCATGGCAGAAGGACATATCTATCTGCCAAGAGAGGAATTGTTCCGAAGAGGAGCCGAGCTGCTTGGGGTATCTTTGGAAGCCATGGAACGGAATCTGATGGATCTGGCCATGGATCGAAAAGTAGTTCTGAAGGAAGATCGGGTATATTGTACACAGAATTACTATCTGGAGCTGAATACAGCAAAGATGCTTCATGATCTGAATGTGACAGCGGATATCGCAGATGATACTGTGATGCAGAAGCTGGCAGATATCGAGGCCAGAACAGGAACCAGTCTGGAAGAACTGCAAAAAGAAGCCGTGGTGCAGGCGGTAAATCATGGCCTGCTGGTGATCACCGGTGGACCTGGTACAGGAAAAACTACCACGATCAATACTCTGATCCACTATTTTGCATCAGAGGGGCTGGAGATTCTGCTGGCAGCGCCGACCGGAAGAGCAGCCAAGCGTATGACGGAGGCCACAAGCTATGAAGCACAGACCATACATCGTCTCCTGGAGATTTCCGGGGTGCCTGAGGAAGACTCGGCAGGATATCATTTCGAACGAAATATGGAGAATCCACTGGAAGCAGATGTGATCATCATAGATGAGATGTCTATGGTGGATCTGTTTCTGATGCATGCGCTGCTGTCGGCAGTGTCGGTGGGAACCAGACTGATTATGGTAGGAGATGTGAATCAGCTGCCGTCTGTCGGACCTGGAAGTGTGCTGAAAGATATCATCTATTCGGAGTGTTTTCCGGTAGTGCGTCTGAATAAGATATTCCGTCAGGCAAGTGAAAGTGATATCGTGGTCAATGCTCATAAGATTAATGAAGGAGAACATGTTGTACTGGACAATAAAAGCCGGGACTTTTTCTTCCTGAAAAGAGATGATGCCAATGTGATCATCAGCGTAGTACTGACATTAGTGATGAAGAAGATGCCTAAATATGTGGATGCGGGAATGCTGGATATTCAGGTCCTGACACCGATGCGAAAAGGACTTCTTGGCGTGGAACGTCTGAATACAATCCTGCAGGAATATCTGAATCCAAGATCGCCGGAAAAGAAGGAAAAGGAATTTGGATCCGGACTTTTCCGGGAGGGTGACAAGGTGATGCAGGTCAAGAACAACTATCAGATCGAGTGGGAGATCCGGGGAGCATATGGTATTCCTGTAGAGAAGGGCGTAGGCGTCTTTAACGGGGATATGGGAATTGTTTCTGAGATTAATTCTTACGCAGAGCAGATGACAGTTGTGTTTGATGATAATAAATATATCGAGTATTCGTTTAAGGAACTGGAGCAGCTGGAGCTGGCTTATGCCATCACGATTCATAAGTCCCAGGGAAGCGAATACCCGGCAGTGGTGATTCCATTGCTTTCTGGTCCACGTATGCTGATGAGCCGGAATCTCCTGTATACGGCGATTACCAGGGCAAGAAAATGTGTGACTCTGGTAGGATCTGAGCAGGTATTTCAGCAGATGATCGACAATGAAATGGAACAGAAGCGTTATTCCACGCTGAAAGAACAAATTCAGCAGTGGCAGGAAGAGGAGTGAAAAAGATCAGAAAAATAGAATGGCCAGATAGTTGGAAAAGAACAGCGAAGGCAGCAACAGAACTTTTGTATCCATCCACATGTCCTGTTTGTGGAAAGATCAGTCAGGGAGTCTGTGAGGACTGCCGGAAGGAACTGAAGTTTGTCGAACAGCCGGTCTGCTATCGATGCGGAAAGCCGGTTGGCAGCATGGAACAGGAATTCTGTCCTGACTGTCAGAAAACACATCACAGTTACCGTCAGGGATGCGCTATGCTGCTGTACGAAGGAAAAGTGAAAGAAGCCATTCATAAGATAAAATATAGCAATAAAAGAGAATATTTGGAGACTTTTGCCCGGATGCTGGCCAGATATGGAGAAAAAAATGTGCAGATGTGGCGGCCGGAGGTATTGGTGCCGATTCCGATGTATCCAAAGAAGAAAAAACTCAGAGGATATAATCAGGCGGAGATTCTGGCTGGATATCTGGGGGAATACTGGAATCTTCCGGTAGATACGGAATTGTTGAAAAAAGTCAGAGATACCGGAGCACAGAAGGAACTGGATCGCGCAACACGCAGAAAAAATCTGCTGGAGGCATTTGAAGCAGAGATGGAAAGTACGTATCAGAGAGTTTTGTTGGTAGACGATGTATACACAACGGGAAGTACGGTAGATGCGGCGGCAGAGAGTCTGAAAAGAGCAGGAATTTCAGATATTTTTTATATAGCAATTTGTATTGGCCATGGGGATATGATATACTGAAAAAATGAGAGGGCATACATATGAATGAAAAAAGAATTTATCAGATGATCAGACTGGCCATTTTTGAAGAACATCACAGAGAACAGTTGCAGGGAGTGCGTACCTGCTTTCGCAGTGATTACATTGGTCGCCATATGATAAAAAATGGACTACGGGTAACTGCGGCATTCCTGTGCATCCTGACAGGATGGGGGATGTATCATGCTGAGACGCTGATGCTGGATATTACCAGAATAGATGTATGGCTGCTGGGAAAGCAGATCCTGTTTTTGTATGCAGTATGGCTTTGCTTCTTCCTGGTACTTACGTATTGTATACATAGTATTCGGTATGCGCGTGCACGGAGAGATCTGGAACAGTATCAGGAAATGCTGACCAGACTGGAACGGGAGTATGAGCGGGAAGATAAAAGAAAAGGAAAAGGAGAAGAAGCATGAGACTGTTACTTGGCATAAGAGACAGCTTAAGCAGGTTTTATGGGGAACATGATACGGTAATACGTATACTTGCCAAGTTTTGTATGGCACTATGTGCTTTTGGAATGATTAATGCATCACTGGGGCAGATGCTAATACTGAGAAATCCATTGATTGTTGCAGCATTGGCATTGTTTTGTGCTTTCCTTCCATCCAACAGTACGGTAATGATCGGTGCAGGAATGATCCTGATTCATTTCTACGGGATTTCGCTGGAGGCAGCGATTGCAGGTGGTGGAATGTTGATCGTTGGGATGCTGCTTTATTTTAGTATTGCACCCCACTCCGCAATACCATTGATTTTAACGGCCATTACCATGCGTATGGGGGTTCCGGCTATGGCAGCGGTATTGTTTGGCCTGGTGGGAGGCCCTCTGTCCGCAGTAGGTGTCATATTTGGAGTATTTGCTTATGAACTGACAGAAGTGACCAATCAGATGGGTGGTAAGCTGGAGGCTACAGCAACCGATGCGGCGGAAGCTATGATGCAGAAAATGACAGAACTGATGAACGCAGTGATGAATAACTGGGAAATGTTGGCGATGGCCATTGCTCTGGCTGTGCTTTTGTGGATTGTGTGGCTGATTCGCAGAATGGAAATCAAATATGCCTGGATGACAGCAGCCGGAGTGGGATTATTTCTGTATGTGGCACTGCGAATAGCAGGCAGTGCATTCTTTGGCGTTCCGGTACAGATTGTGACTATGATACTGGATGTGATCGCGGCACTGCTGACAGCGGCAGCAGCTCAGGCTTTTCTGTTTAGTCTGGATTATCGTAGAACAGAAAACGTACGATTCGAAGATGATGAGTATTTCTATTATGTAAAAGCGATTCCGAAAAGAAAGGTTCATCGTAAAAAAAGAAGCAGAAGATCGGAAAGGAGATAAGGGATGCAGACAATTAAGATGTGGTTTATCCAGTATATCCCCGGATTATATATTTTTCGGATGCCGGTCGGGATCATAGACATTATTGAAATTATACTGTTGTCTTTTTTGGTATATACGATTCTGGTATGGATCAAGAATACCAGGGCATGGACATTATTGAAAGGAATTATTTTCCTGGGCTTTTTTGTGGCACTGATTTATCTGTTCCATATGGATACTTTGATTTTTATTATCAATAAGGGACTGAATATTGCTATTATTGCAGCGATTATTATTTTTCAGCCAGAGCTGCGAAAAGCATTGGAGATTCTGGGGGAGAAAATGTTCCTTGTCAACATTTTCGGCAGTGGAAATGAAAAAGATGTGGAACAGAGATGCAGTGACAAGACAGTAAATGAACTTGTTCGGGCTACTATTGAGATGGCGAAAGTGAAGACCGGAGCATTGATTGTTCTGGAACAGAATGAGACGTTAGAAGAATATGAGCGAACAGGAATTGACCTGGATGCGCTGGTAAGCAGCCAGCTGCTGATTAATATTTTTGAACATAATACACCGCTTCATGATGGGGCTGTGATTATTAAAGGAGATAAGATCCGGTCAGCCACCTGTTATCTTCCATTGTCAGAGAATCTTTCTTTGAGTAAGGCGCTGGGAACCAGACACAGAGCAGGTGTGGGAATCAGTGAAGTGACGGATTCTGTTACGATTATTGTTTCGGAAGAGACCGGGAAGATTTCCATTGCCCAGAGAGGACGGCTGCGCCATAATGTACAGGAAGAAGAACTGCGGGCCTGTCTGGTGGCACTGCAGAATAAAGTGTCGGTTACCAAAAAAGGATTACCAGGTGTGGGAATCTTAAGAAAGAAGGGAAAAGAATCAGATGAAGCATAAATGGACAAATAATCTGGGACTGAAGCTCGTTTCCCTTTTGGTTTCCTGCCTGATCTGGGTGGTAGTAACCAATACCAATGATCCGGAGAGCACTCAGGTATACAAGAATGTACCGATCACGATTAAGAATCAGGACACCATTACGAATGCCAATAAGACATTTACAGTGGTGGATGGTGTGGATAAGATCAATGTTTATGTGACAGCGAGAAAGAGTGTACGATCGTCCTTGACGGCAGGCAGTTTCACTGTAAAAGCGGATATGGAGAACTATAATGAGGCACTTGGAACAGTTCCACTGGAGATCAGTTGTGAAGATGGAAGGATCCGACAGGAAGATATTCGAATGATTCCATCTTCCCTGAAGATCAGTATGGAAGATAAAGTGGAGCAGAACTTTGGGGTGGCCGTGGTGACTACCGGAAAAACGGACAAAGGATATGAAGTAGGAAAAACGACAATTGTAACAGGGGATACGATCAGGATTGCCGGACCGGAATCGTTGATTAATATCATCGGAAAGGTTACGATTTCAGTGGATGTTACAAATATGAGTATGGGATCGACAGACTTTTATCCGATCCGGATTGAGGATAAAAACGGAGCAACACTGACGGATGGACAAATGAGTAATCTGGAACTGAAAAACAGTGACGGAGTAAGTCTTCAGAATAATTCGGCAGAAGTCCGGACGGAGCTCTGGAAGGTATACAACGATATTCCACTGAAAGTGGAGATGACGGGTGAAGTAGCTCCAGGATATAAAGTATCTTCGGTAACACTTGCCCCACAGACCATTAATCTGGTAGCGGAAGAAAATGCAATAGAAGAACTTGGAGGCATCATACAGCTGAAAGATCCTGTTAATGTAGAAGGAATGACTGATACACAGGATTTTACAGTGGACTTGAATGATACGTTGAACCAGTATGATAATATTCGTCTGGAAAGTGATATTTCATCGGCCATCACAGTACATGTGGGAATTGATGAAGTAGGCAGCAAGACATTCCAGATGCCAATTTCTGACATTATTATGCATAATACACCGTCAGATAAGAAGCTGATTTTCTCACCTGCAGATGCTGTCTCCATCAGTGTGAAGACAACGAATGAGGACAGTGAGGAAGCAATTACTTTGACACTGTCAGATATTTCGGCAGAGATTGATCTGAAGAGCTGTGAGATAAATGGAAGCTATACACTTCCGGTGAACGTAACGCTTCCAGAGGGATATGAACTGGTAAATGATGTTTCTATTGTAGTAAATATAGAGGAACAGGATAATGAAGCAGAGGTAGAAGCAAATACGGAGGGATAGAAATGGTAAGCAGAACTTTTACAATCAGGAATCAGGCAGGATTACATCTGAAACCATCAGCAGCGCTTTGCACAGAAGCGATTAAGTATAAATCCTCTGTGACACTGACATTCGGAAATACAACTACGAACGCAAAGAGTGTATTGAATGTTCTGAGTGCCTGCGTCAAGTGTGAAGATGCCATTACATTGACCTGTGAGGGGGAAGATGAGAAAGAGGCTCTGGAGAATATCGGAAGATTGATCGAAGCAGGATTGGGCGAACAGTAAAAAGATCGCAACATAAAAAGATGTGGAAAGAAGTATGAGAACTTTATTTCCACATCTTTTTTTCGCTTATTTAATGGTTACATCGTATCCGGCCGGATTTTTGAAGTCATCGGTTGGATCAGCGCCGACAGAACGTTTTGGCATTCTGACAGGAGTTGGTTTGCCGAGAGGGGTTGGAGCGTTATCACTGATCACGACAGTGGAACCAACTGGTACATTGTAATAGATCCATTTGGCATCGGCAATACACAGACGGACACATCCGGCAGATGCTGGTTTGCCAAGGTTATTGTAATCATTGGCCTCTACCTTGTAAGGGTTTCTGGATAAGGTATGCATCGGAACGGAGTGGAACAGGTATTCTGGAAGAAAATGACTGCTGTACTGTCCCAGTGATGGACCGTCTAACATCGCCCAGGCCAGATGATCCTTGATGGTAAATACACCAACAGGGGTTTCGTGCCCGCTGCGACCTACGCTGCAGGCCATAGCTTTTACAGGTATACCATTATCATAGATGGTAACAACACATTTTTTCCGGTTTACCTGAATGACAATATTGCCGGAAGAGTTATAGGTTACATAGCCATTTTTTCCAAAGGTATAGGTTTTTCCATTGATCTTTTTCGTTCCTGTGGCCATGGCTCCCCGTCTGGCAGGATCCAGATAATACTTTTTGGATCCAAGAACCAGCCATCCGGTCTGACGGCGTCCCATGCTGTTATAATAATAACGTGCTCCTTTTATTTTTTTCCATGTATTGGTAATAGCACGGCCTGTTTTTGGATTCAGATAGTAATAGAATTTTCCATATTTAATGGAACCGGACAACATTTTTCCGGTGGTAGCGCCAAATACATAGTAATATTTGCCGATTCGCTGAAGCCCCTTTTGAAGCTCACCCTTGGAATTAAAGTAATACTTGTTTTTGTTGATGGTAGTAACTTTATTACGTACAGCCTTACCATTAGAAGAAAAGTAATAGGTCTTCTTACCGACAGTGATCCAGGCCTTCTTAGCCATGGCGCCGTTTGCAGGATCAAAATAATAATAATTGCTGTTGCGTTTACACAAACCGGTTTTCAGAACACCGGAGGAAGCTGCGTAATAAGTTTTGCCTTTATATTTCCCCCATCCGGTGATCAGGGTACCATCTGCACGGCTGACATAAAGTTTACCGTTATATTTGGTAATCTGATTCGTGATCAGTCTGCCGTTGCCGTCAAAGAGATATTTTTTCTTGCTGATGGTCTTCAGACCGACGGCCTTTTGCCCGTTGCTATAATAGGTAGTGGCACCATCTTCCGTCCGCCATTCGGCGCTTACCAGGCCGGATAGTGAAAAAAACAGGCAGAGAAACAGAAGAACGGACATCAGGAAATGCTTCTTTTTTATAATCATAATCCTCTCCTTTATAAAAAAATATTATAGGTTTCTTTAAGGTAAGTATAGCATTCCAATGTGAAATCCACAAGTTGAAAAAGGGGCAAAAAGGAAATATCAGGGAGAGACTTGATAAAACAGGAGGCTTACGTTAGAATAAAAGGAAATACGTAAAAAGAAATTCATCAGAGGATAGAAGAATGGGAAAAATAATAATTGGAACGTTGATCTGGTTAGGTATTGTGCCATTTCTCATGGGAGCATTGCTTCTGTCTTTTCTAAAAAGAGAAGAGGACGGAGCAGTACAGTGCATGGTAACCGGATATTTGGAAATGTTTGCAGTATGTCAGATACTGATTGTACCATTGATTTTAACAGAAGTTCCGTTTCATGTGTTCAGTCAGATGCTGGCAGTGGTATATTTGATAATGGCAGCGGTGGGGCTTATCAGAACAAGAAAATGGATCTGGAAGATGATGACAGAAATGGCTCGGGGACTGCTGCATCATTCTTGGACAATCTATATGGCAGTTGGCGCAGTTCTGGTACAGGCTTATTATTATATACAATATATGGTGACGAATCTGGATGATGCCTATTATGTGGCAGTAGCCACAACGGCTATTCAGACAGATACGATGTATCGCTATTCACCGTATACAGGAAGAGCCGTAACAGGATTTAACTTAAGATATTGCCTGTCACCGTTTTCTATGTTTCAGGCAGCACTGAGCAGATGGATTGGGGTACATCCGTCGACACTGGATCATACGATTCTGGCTCCAATGCTTGTGATTCTGGTCTATCTGGTCTACTGGTCTATGGGCAAATTACTGTTTGCCAAAGAAAATCGGCAGAATAAGGAAAAGGACAGTACCGAAAAGCTTACAGGATTATTTATCCTGTTTCTTTCCATCGTACATGTAACATCCTATTACTGTATCCGCAATCAGGGATCTGTATTACTGGTTCGTATCTGGCAGGGAAAAGCAACACTGGCTTCCGTACTGATCCCTTTTCTATTTTACCATTGCTATCGGATGAAGTGCAGACCACAGGAAAAGGGAAATCTGCTGATTCTGCTGACGGCTATGTTTAGCTGCTGTCTGGTGTCTTCTATGGGAATAGCTCTTCCCGGGGTAATGCTTGGAATATTTGCATTACTGTTTGGACTTTTTCAAAAGAATAGCAGATATTTGGGGAAAATGCTGGCAGGATGCCTTCCATGTGCATTATATGGTATCTTGTATATAGTACTGAAAAGCGTATGATAAGAAAAGGAATACAAAGATGATAAATCTGATAATAAGCCAATTGAAAATGTCGGTGGACTGGCTGCTGCAGTTTAATGATGAGGGGCTGCATTTTATTGTCATGTTTTTTGCACTGGTATATATTTTATTAAGAAAAGAAGAAGCCTGCCACAGAAGGCTCTTTATCGGATACAGTCTGATCTTTACTGTGGTATATTTCTGCCCGTTGACCTCCTGGCTGATTACCAGAGCAATTGGAGAACTGGTATATTGGAGAATGCTCTGGATGATGCCACTGCCAGTGATTATTGCGTATGCAATGGTAAAGTTATGGCATAGAATAAAGAAAAAATGGATGCGTGCTGCATTCATAGGAGCTTTTACCGGAGTAATGATTGTGCTGGGGCAGTTTATTTATGTGGAAAACAGCCCTTACGAGACAAGAGCTAACTGGGAGAAGATCCCAACGTCTCCGATTGCCATCTGTGATATTGTAAATGCCAACAGAGGCAGCGAAGAGGAATGGGCGATGCTGGCAGCACCGGAGGATATGGTGCCTTATATTCGGGTGCATGACGCATCGATCCGTCAGGTATATGGACGAAAAGGAAATTACTGGATGGCTAATAAGGGTGGAAAATATATTGAGAGTGCCCTTCAGAGTGAGATTACAGATTATCAGACACTCTGTGAAAAATGTCGTGCTATCCGCTGCAATTATATTGTTCTTCCAGATGGAGACGGAAGAGTGGAAGGCATGGCTGCATATCACTTTGAAGTGATTGGAAGAGTAGGAAGTTATATTGTTTTTAAAGACATGGACTGGAGTCCGTAACAGCTTACGGTTGTAATTTATAGAAAAATGTTGTAGAATGTGATGAAAAATGTTTTGAATAAGTTCATTACAAAATTTTACAGAAGGTAGGAAGCATGAATAAAAAAGAACAATACAAGCGATTGATAATGTTTCTGGCTTCTGCACTGATTGTAGCGCTGGAGACAGCAGTTTTTGCTTACGTGTGGTACTTTCATTATGCAGATGAGGCAATTATCGGAAAAACATTTTGGAAGAAGGGAAATTTCGTAGTAATTGCTCAGTATGCGCTGATGATTTATTTATTTTATCGTATTTATGGTGGATTCAAAGTAGGATATCTGAGAGTATTTGAGGTATTGTATTCGCAGATTCTTTCCGTACTTTGCGTAAATATGATTACTTATCTTCAGTTGTGTCTGATTGGACGATGGAAGTTCACAACCAATATTCTGCCACTGATATATATGACGATCTTCGATCTGGTGATTGTGATTTTGTGGGTAATATTCATGAGGACAATCTACGAGAAGATTTATCCGCCACGTAAGATGCTGCTGATATATGGGGCACACAACCCAAAAGATCTGATTCACAAGATTTCTTCCAGAGAAGATAAATATAATATCTGTGAAATGATCCATCTGTCCATGGGTGAAGAGAAGATCAAAGAAAAGATTGATGAGTATCCATCTGTAATTCTTGGGGATATTCCGGCTCATGAGAGGAATGTTTTCCTGAAATACTGTTTTGAACAGAATATCAGATGCTACAGCATTCCTAAGATCTCAGATATTTTACTGCGAAATGCAGACAGTATCCATCTGTTTGACACTACGCTGATGTTGTCTCGGAACAGAGGGTTGACAGCGGAACAGGAATTTGCCAAACGTGCCATGGATATTGTATTTTCATTGATTGGGTTGGTAATTGCATTACCGTTTATGCTGGTGATTGCCATACTGATTAAGGCATATGACGGAGGACCGGTATTTTATAAGCAGGATCGTCTGACCAAAGACGGAAGAGTATTTCAGATTCTGAAGTTTCGAAGCATGAAAGTGCAGTCAGAGAAGAAGGGAGCCCGCCTGGCAATGAAAGATGATGATCGAATTACGCCGGTCGGAAGAGTATTACGCCAGATTCATTTTGATGAGCTGCCACAGATCTTTAATATTCTCAAAGGAGATATGTCACTGGTTGGACCGAGACCGGAACGGCCAGAGATCGCCAGACAGTATCTGGAAGAAATCCCGGAGTTCAATTACCGCCTGAAGGTCAAAGCGGGACTGACCGGTTATGCACAGGTATATGGCAAATATAATACGACACCATATGATAAACTGAAGCTGGATCTGACATATATCGAGACATATAGTTTTGTACAGGATATTAAGCTGCTGATGCTGACCTTTAAGATTCTTTTCCAGAAAGAGAGCACAGAAGGGGTGGAAAGCTGGCAGGTGACAGCCGCCACGAAAGAAGATATGGCAGCAGAAGAAAAAAAGAAAAACAAAGAAGAGTAAAGAAAGTCACAGGGTGACGGAGGATTTTATATGACTGAGCCAATTGTATCGGTTATCATGCCGGCATATCACTGCGAGGCGACGATTGCAAAGGCAATTGAATCTGTACTAAAGCAGCAGGTAGCACTGGAACTGATTATTATCAATGACTGTTCCGGAGAGGGCCTGGATCAGGTTATGGAGTCCTATGCGGATAATCCTGTGATTTTTTATGTGAAAAATGAAAAAAATATGGGAGCGGCACAGAGCCGTAACCGGGGAGTAGCCATGGCAAGGGGAACTTATGTGGCCTTCCTGGATGCAGATGACTGGTGGGAAGAAAATAAGCTGGTAAAGCAGATTCGTCTTATTGAGGAGACTCAGACGGTGCTTTGTTGTACAGCAAGAGAACTGATGACACCCGATGGAAAGTTGACCGGCCGGGTGATTCCGGTAAAGGAGACAATCACCTATCGTCAGCTGCTGCATCATAACAGCATCAACTGTTCTTCTGTGCTGATCCTCAGAGAAGTGATTCAGCAGTATCCCATGGAACATGAAGACAGTCATGAAGACTATATCCTTTGGCTGCGCATTCTCAGAAAATACCAAAGGGCTTGCGGTCTGAATGAACCTCTGCTAAAATATAGGTTGAGTTCCAGCGGGAAGTCAGGAAATAAACTGAAATCAGCAGGTATGACTTATCGTGCTTATCGCTACAGTGGCTTTGGAAGAATACGGTCTTCCTGGTATTTCTGCTGCTATGCAGTACACGGAGTATGGAAGTATCTGCGGGCTCGTTAGGAGGGCGTACATGAACACATATGGCAAAGCACTGTTTTCAGAGTTTATGAAAGTAGTGCTGCTACCATTTCAATTAAAGAAAATAAAAGAAAACCGTATTGTATTCACAGGGCTGACAGGGGGAACCTCGTATGAATATTCAGGAAATCCAATGTACCTCTGTGAATATCTGATGGAGCAGGACCCTGGAAAGTATGAGATCATCTGGGCAGTCAGTGACCCGGATAAGTACCGTTTCCTGGAGAAAAAGGGCATACGGTTGATAAAGCACTTTACCTGGGAGTCTTTTGGGTGGCTTTTGACAGCAAAAGTGATTGTATCCAACGGGTCCTATGCACCCTGGTTCCCGTTTCGCCATCATCAGTATTTTATCAATACCTGGCATGGTGGCGGGGCCTATAAGAGAATTGAGAACAGTAAGCCGGGGGCGAACTGGGCTACCAGACACCGTGCAAAGTTCTGTGCAGAAAATATAGACTTATTCATATCTACCTGTAAAGTCGCCACGAAAGAACTGATTCGTGGTTCTTTCTGTTATGCGGGAGAGGTAATGGAAGCAGGGATGCCACGAAATGATTTCCTGGTAAGACAGGAACTAAAAGCGGCAGAGGAGTCGGTACGCAGGTATTATCAACTGGACGAAGATACGAAGATTCTGTTGTATGCACCGACTTACCGCCATGGCAGTACAGAGGTGGTATTGGATGCAGATAGTCTTCTGGAAAATCTGGAGCAGAATGGGGAAAAATGGGTATTTCTGTATCGTGCCCATCGTTATCAGGATGCAGATATGAAATTGCGTGTGACCGGTAAATGCGTCCTTCCGGCATCGGAATACCCGGATATGCAGCAACTGCTGGCAGCAGCAGATATGATGATAACCGACTATTCTTCCAATATCTGGGACTACTCTTTTTTATATCGTCCGTGTTTCCTTTATGCACCAGATCTGGAAGAGTATCTGGAAAAGACCGGATTCTATGTGGATATTCATCAGTGGCCGTTCCCGATTGCCGGTACGCAGGAAGAGTTGTGGCATCTGATAGAGGAATATGATGAACAGGATAACCGAAAGAAGATCGAAGAACATCACAGGATGATGGGCAACACAGAGACAGGTCATGCCTGTGAAGAGATTAGAAGGAGAATTGCCGAGGTGTGTGGAAAATGAGCAGGTGGATCAGAGAGATATACCGCTATGTGACGTTGAAGATACTGTTTCCCTGGCAATATAAAAGAAACTGTAAAAAGCCGTTAAAAGAGAAAAAAGCCATATTTCTGGAATCTCAGCTGCCTTCTTTATCAGACAGTCTGCAGGTACTATATGACCGTCTGGAGAAAGAGGAAGGATGGGAACTTCACATTCATTGTCTGCGGGAGTCCTTTGTAGACAAAGGCACCTTTATTCGTCTGGCTATGAAGTGCCTGGAAGATATGGCGGATGCAGAGTATGTATTTTTATGCGATGCCAGCAGAGTGGTAAGCTGTATCCATCCAAGATGGGAGACTGTGATTACGCAGCTCTGGCATGGATGCGGAGCATTTAAGAAGTTTGGTATGAGCACTGCGGATCTGATTTTTGGTGGAAGCAGAAAAGAATATGAAAAATATCCCTATTATAAGAATCTGGATTATGTGACCGTATCCAGCCCTGAGGTGGCATGGGCCTATGAAGAGGCTATGTGTCTGAAGAAGAATTCCGGACAGATACAGCCGATCGGGATCAGCCGGACAGATGTGTTTTTCTGTCAGGAATTTCTGGAACAGGCCAGACAGAAGGTACGGGATGAAGTGCCACAGGCAGCTGATAAAAAAGTACTTTTGTATGCTCCTACCTTCAGGGGAAATGTAAGTAAGGCAGAGGCTCCGGATGCACTGGATATAGTAGCAATGGCAAGGAAACTTGGTGAAGAATATATTCTTCTGATCAAGCATCATCCGGTGGTAAAGAACCGGCCACAGATACCGGAAGAAGCGAAGAACTTTGCTTTTGATGTGACAGAAAGTCTGGAGATTGAGGCGTTGCTTTGCAGCTGTGATCTCTGCATTTCAGATTATTCTTCTCTGATATTTGAATATTCGCTGTTTGAGCGGCCTTTAATCTTTTTCGCCTATGATCTGGAAAATTATGGAGACTGGCGGGGATTTTATTATGATTATGAAGAACTGACTCCAGGTCCGGTGGTACGGACCACGGAGGAAGTAATTGCCTATATTAAAAAAACAGAAAATGGGTTTGATCCGGAGGAGATCCGGGCATTCCGGAAACGATTTATGAGTGCCTGTGACGGGCATGCGACAGACCGGCTGATTGAGCTGGTAACAGAACGGAGGCATTAGACATGGAAAAGACAAATGTATTTGGTGTGGTACTGGCCGGCGGAATCGGAAGCCGTATGGGTAATGTGGAAAAACCAAAACAGTTTATGGAGGTAGGCAAAAAGCCGATTATTATTCACACGATTGAGAAATTTGTGGTACAGCCACAGTTTGAAAGAATTATTGTGCTCTCTCCAAAGGCATGGCTGAATTATACAAAAGATGTGATTCGAAAATATATCAGGGAAAAAGATAAGATTGATGTGATTGAAGGTGGAGCAACCAGAAATGACACAATTATGAATGCGATCAGTCATATCGAGAAGCAATATGGTCTGGACGAGGAGACCGTGATTGTTACGCATGATTCCGTGCGTCCATTTGTGACACACCGCATTCTGGAGGAAAATATTCATTATGCCAGAGAGATGGGAGCCTGCGATACGGTGATTCCGGCAACAGATACCATTGTAGCCAGTGCCGATCATGAGATCATCAGTGATATCCCGGATCGTTCCCAGATGTATCAGGGGCAGACACCGCAGAGTTTTAAAGCATGGAAGCTGCGTCAGGTCTTTGAGGCACTGACACCGGAAGAAAAGAAGATTCTGACGGATGCCTGCAAGATTCTGGTTCTGAAAGGGGAAAAAGTGCATCTGGTTCAGGGGGAAGTATCCAATATCAAGATTACGTATCCACATGATCTGCGTGTTGCGGAGGCAATTCTGGGAGGAGAGAAGACATGCTGAATACCGTTTATCAGTTAAAGGCACCGCGGCAGTTTGAGACAGTATTTAAGGATATTCCGCTGGATGACAGACATGTACTGGTGCGTCCTACCCATTTATCTATTTGCCATGCGGATCAGAGATATTATCAGGGAAACCGGCCGGAGGCAGTCTTACGTTCCAAGCTTCCAATGGCACTGATTCACGAGGGAATCGGTAAAGTTGTCTATGATCCCACCGGAACATATCGGATAGGGGAAGAAGTAGTGATGATTCCCAATCATCCTGTGGAAAAAGATGATATTATTGAAGAAAACTATCTGCGCAGTACGAAATTCTGTGGAAGCAGCAAAGATGGATTCATGCAGGAATATGTATCTTTGCTGCCAGATCGTCTGGTGCGCCTGCCGGAAGGGATTGACAAAATTGTGGCTGCTTTTACGGAAATTGTATCAGTCAGCTATCATGCAATCAGCAGATTTCAGAAGTTTTCTCATTCACGCAGACGTACCATCGGTGTATGGGGAGACGGCAACCTGGGGTATATCACATCTCTGTTGTTAAAGAAGATGCTGCCGGATAGCAAGGTATGTATTTTTGGCGTAAATGCGAATAAGCTCAGTGATTTTTCCTTTGCGGATGAGACTTATCTGGTATCGGAGATTCCTGAAAATCTGATGCTGGATCATGCTTTTGAGTGTGTGGGTGGCAATGGATCTGCCATAGCCATTAACCAGATTATCGATTACATTCAGCCGGAAGGTACCATCAGTATACTGGGAGTCAGTGAAGATCCGGCACCAATTAATACCAGAATGGTATTGGAAAAAGGACTTCACATTTTTGGAAGCAGCAGAAGCGGACGTGCAGATTTTGAGGGACTGATGGAATTATATAAAGAGAATCCGGATATACCGGAATACCTGGAGAATATCGTGGGAACGACATTTGAAGTAGAATCCATCAAAGATATGACCGAGGCTTTTGAGACAGATATTCACAAGCTGATCGGAAAAACTGTCATGATCTGGAAAGGCTGACCGGATCAGACAACAAGGAGCAGTAATTATGGGAAATATAAAAGAAACATTAAGAAATACACCACTTTTGCCTGTCTGGCATTTTGTCAAGACAAAGCCGCCAGTAAAGCAGATGCGTTCACTGGCAGGAAAATGGCGCCGTTATTATACACTGAAGATCAAGCTTCCACGTATCTATCGTAAGTATGCCAGTCAGCCGGTAGATGAAAAGAAGGTGGTTTTTTTTGAAGTGAGACTGGCGGAACTGACTAACAGTCTTCAGACGCTTCACAGGACCATTACCGAGAAGGAAGGGTATGAGGTACATACCCATTTTCTGAGACTGTCCTTTGCCAGCAGAAGACAGTACGATAAGAACTGTGTGGAATTTGTAAAAGATATTGCAACTGCAAAATATATATTTGCCGATGAGGCATCCAATGTGCTCAGCTGTGTACCAATGCGCCCGGAGACGATTGTGACTCAGACCTGGCATGGATGCGGGGCATTTAAAAAATTCGGATTCAGTACAGCAGATCTGATTTTTGGACTGAATCGGGAACAGCAGCTGAAATATCCATTTTATAAAAACTATACTTATGTGACTTTAAGCAGCCCGGAAGTGGCATGGGCTTATGAAGAGGCCATGAACCTGTCGGATCGTCCGGAGGTGTTAAAGGCTACCGGAATCAGTCGTACGGATGTATTTTTTGATCCGGACTTTATTTCGAGAGCTTATGAAAAACTGCATCAGCAGATGCCAGAAAGTAAAGGCAGGAAGGTTATTCTCTATGCACCGACATTCCGGGGAAGAGTTGCCCATGGTGAAGCACCGGATAAGCTGGACATTCCAATGTTCCAGAAAGCACTGGGAGAAGAATATGTGCTGTTGATCAAGCAGCATCCGTTAGTAAGAGTTCGTCCGGAAGTTCCGAAGGAATGCAGAGGATTTGCCATGGATGTGACAGAAACAATGGCGATTGATGATCTGCTTTGTGTGGCAGATATCTGTATTTCTGACTATTCTTCACTGGTATTTGAATATTCGCTGTTTGAAAAACCGATGATCTTCTTTGCCTATGACAAGGCGGAATACGATGACTGGAGAGGGTTCTATTATAATTACGAAGAGATGACGCCAGGACCGATCTGTACAGAGAATGAAGAAATGCTGGATTATATCCTGCATCTGGATACCAGATTTGACAAACAACAGGTCATTGATTTTAAATATAAGTTTATGCGTTCCTGTGATGGTCATGCAACAGAGAGAATCCTGGATATGGTCATGGGAGAGCAGAAAAGCGCCAAAAAGGAGGCAGCAGCGAAATGAAACTATTGTCCGTGATACTTCCGGCATACAACGAAGAGAAGATGATTGAAAAAGCACGGGACACCTTAGGCCGGGTCTTAAGTGAACAGGACATTCCATATGAGATCGTTTTTGTAGATGACGGATCGAAAGATCAGACATGGCCTGAGATTGAAAAAGCAGCAGAAAAAGATAACCATGTGGCGGGAGTGCATTTTTCCAGAAACTTTGGGAAAGAATCTGCTATGATGGCTGGTCTGGCCAGTGCAGGAGGAGATTGCTGCGTGGTAATGGACTGTGATCTGCAGCATCCGCCGGAAACGGTAGTAGAGATGTATCGTCTCTGGGAACAGGGGTATGAAGTAGTAGAAGGTGTCAAGCACAGCCGCGGAAAAGAAAGTCTGGCTCACAGGGCAAGTGCGGGAATGTTTTATAAGATCATATCCAAGGCAGTAGGCATCGACATGTCCAGAGCGTCTGATTTCAAACTGTTGGATCGGAAGGCAGTGGATGCGCTTTTAGAGATGCCGGAACGGAATGCGTTTTTCCGTGCCCTGTCTGCGTGGATTGGATATAAAACCACATCTGTGGAATTCGATGTGCGGGAAAGAGAAGAAGGAGTATCCAAGTGGTCTACCAAATCACTGATTCGCTATGCCATTACGAATATTGTATCCTTTTCCTCGGCACCAATGCAGTTTGTAACCGGAGCAGGAGTGTTTATGTTCCTGCTGGCAGTCATACTGGGAATTCAGACACTGGTTCATTATTTTACCGGTAATGCCGTAGAAGGATTTACAACAGTGATTCTGCTGCTGTTGCTGATAGGAAGCATTCTGATGATCAGTCTTGGAATTATTGGCTATTATATTTCCAAGATCTATGAAGAAGTAAAAGGAAGACCTCGTTACCTGATTTCCAGAAAGATTGACAGTCAGGTAAAAGAGCAGAGAAACAGATAAATAAAAAGATTCCATACAGGAAAGATGGGAGGAAAGAATGAAGATATTTGTAACAGGTGTTGCAGGTCAGCTGGGACACGATGTCATGAACGAACTGGCAAAAAGAGGATATGAAGGAATCGGAAGTGACGTAGCTTTGGAATATACCGGGATTCAGGATGGCAGTGCAGTGACAAAAATGCCATATGTATCGCTGGATATTACAAATAAAAACGCTGTAGAACAGACACTGGAGCAGATCTGCCCGGATGTGGTGATTCATTGTGCCGCATGGACTGCAGTGGATATGGCTGAAGACGATGATAAGGTAGAAAAGGTACGTGCGGTCAATGCAGGGGGAACAGAGAATATTGCACTGGTCTGCAAAAAACTGGACTGCAAGATGGTCTATATCAGTACGGACTATGTTTTTGATGGTCAGGGAGAGAAACCATGGGATCCGGACTGCAAAGACTATAAACCAATGAATGTATATGGACAGACCAAACTGGAAGGCGAGCTGGCAGTCAGCCGCAATCTGGAAAAATATTTTATCGTCCGTATTGCCTGGGTATTTGGGGTTAACGGTAAGAACTTTATCAAAACGATGCTGAATGTGGGCAAAACTCATGATACAGTTCGTGTTGTAAAAGACCAGATTGGTACACCAACCTATACTTATGATCTGGCAAGACTTCTGATCGATATGGTTGAGACCGACAAATATGGTTATTATCATGCTACCAATGAGGGCGGTTATATTTCCTGGTATGATTTTACCTGCGAGATTTATCGTCAGGCAGGATATGACACAAAGGTGATACCGGTAACGACAGAAGAATATGGCATATCCAAGGCAGCACGTCCATTCAACAGCAGACTGGATAAGAGCAAGCTGGTAAAGAACGGATTTACCCCATTACCGACCTGGCAGGATGCGTTAAGCCGATACCTGAAGATAATCCAGGGGTGAATCTATGAAGCAGTTAATGACAATACCGTCAGAGTTTTATCAGAACAGAAAACTGATCTGGACGCTGGCGAAAAATGATTTCCGTACCAAATATGCAGGATCTTATCTGGGTATCATCTGGGCTTTTGTACAGCCGGTAGTGACAGTAATGGTATACTGGTTTGTATTTGGCGTGGTACGACAGGGAGCACCCAAGGCGGTTCCATTTGTATTATGGCTGGTCTGTGGCCTGGTGCCATGGTTTTTCTTTCAGGAAGCTCTGGTACAGAGTACCAATGCGTTGATAGAATACAGTTATCTGGTAAAAAAAGTAGTATTTAAGATCAGTATTCTGCCACTCATCAAAGTAATTGCTTCTTTATTTGTGCATATTTTCTTTGTAGCATTTACGCTAGTACTGTTTTGCTGTTATGGTTATTTTCCGGATCTTTATGTGATTCAGTTGCTGTATTACAGTTTTTGTGCATTTGCACTGGTATTGTCTATGGCCTATATTACCAGTGCAGTAGTGGTGTTTTTCCGTGACTTGACACATCTGATTACGATTCTGCTGCAGATTGGTATCTGGATGACACCGATTATGTGGGATTTTACAGATATGGGAATTTCAGAATCAGCCCTGGTTGCCAGAATCCTGAAGCTGAATCCGATGTATTATATTGTTTCCGGGTATCGGAATGCACTGATTGACAAACAATGGTTCTGGGAGCATCCTGGAATGACCCTGTATTTCTGGGTGTTGACAGTCATTTTGTTTGTGTTCGGGACAAGATTATTTCAGAAGTTAAAAGTACATTTTGCAGATGTGCTGTAAGAGGTAGAAAAGATATGAGTGATGTGGCCATTTCGGTGGAACACCTGAGCAAACGATATAAATTATATGAAAAGCCATCTGACCGGCTGAAAGAAGCACTGGGAAGAAAGGTGAATGTAAAAGAACACTATGCACTGCATGATGTGAACTTCCAGATTCAAAAGGGAGAATGTGTAGGAATTATTGGAACCAATGGATCTGGAAAGTCTACGGTACTGAAGATCATCACCGGAGTGGTGAACCCTACGGAAGGGGAGGTCAAGGTAGATGGAAGAATTTCCGCACTGCTGGAGCTGGGAGCGGGATTCAATATGGAATATACCGGTCTGGAAAATATCTATCTGAATGGAACCATGATTGGATTTTCCAGAGAGGAAATTGACCAGAAACTGGATGATATTCTCTCTTTTGCTGATATCGGGGAGTTTGTACATCAGCCGGTGAAGACTTACTCCAGCGGAATGTTTGTCCGTCTGGCCTTTGCAGTAGCCATCAATATTGACCCGGAGATCCTGATTGTTGATGAGGCACTTTCCGTAGGAGATGTATTTTTCCAGTCCAAATGTTACAGGAAGTTTGAAGAATTCAAGAAGATGGGAAAAACCATTGTGTTTGTCAGTCATGATCTGGGCAGTATCAGTCGTTACTGCGACCGTGTGATACTATTGAACAAGGGCGTGATTCTGGACAGTGGCAATCCCAAAGAAATGATCAATCTGTACAAGAAAGTACTGGTGCAGATGGATGGCGAAAAGAATAAGGCGGCAGGAACAGAAAAAGAAGGTGTATTTGAGCGTCCGTTTAGCCGAAATCCCAATGTATTGGAATATGGAGGGCAGGAAGCAGAAATCGTGGATTTTACCATAGAAGATGAAAATGGACTGGCGGGAAATACCATTGAAAAAATGACACCGTTTACCATTAAATATAAAGTAGTTTTCCATGAGGATGTAAATGCACCGATTTATACGTTCACGATCAAGGATCTGAAGGGAACCGAGATCACCGGTACGAATACCATGTATGAAAGGGTAACGATTGAACCGAAGAAAAAGGGAGACAGCCAGATTGTCAGCTTTACCCAGATCATGAACCTGCAGGGCGGAGAGTACCTTTTGTCTATCAGCTGTACCGGGTACGAGAATGGAGAATTCAACGTGTACCACAGACTATATGATGTATGCAGTATTTCTGTGGTATCCGATAAAAATACCGTTGGATTTTATGATATGGATTCAGAGATAACAGTACAGGACAGCGGAGAATAAAGAATGAGAAGTAAGATTGGCAAGGTAGTCATAGATGCGACTTATGGTCTGCAGACGTCTGAGCAGGCAACCGAAGAAGAAAGAAAAATTGAGGAGATTGTTTCCAACTGTCAGGAAAATGAATATAATGCAAAAATTGCCCAGGAGAAAAACTGGGCTATTTTGTTTTCCCTGTCCCATATAAGAGGGAATGCCATCGAGTGGCTTCCTGTTTCACAGGGAGAAAAAGTTCTGGAGATCGGCTCTGGTTACGGAGCGCTTACATCAGTTCTGGCGGAAAAATCAGGTTTTGTAACCTGTGTGGAACCTTCTCCGATAAAAAATAAGATCAATGCACAGCGCAATCGAAACAGGGAAGGGATCGAGATCTGTCAGGGAAACTGGATGGAAATATCTCCACATCTGAAAAAAACATATGACTGGATTTTTTTGATGGATGCATGGGGGGAAGCTGCAAGCTGGATCGATGGTGCATATCCATGGGCGGAATTACTGAAAAGTGTGAAAGAGTACCTGGCACCGGGCGGAAAGATTGTGCTGGCGTCGGATAACCGGCTGGGTCTGCGATATTTTGCCGGGTGCAGAGAACCCTATTCTCAGGAATACTTCCGTGGCATAGAAGGATATGCGGAAAATGCCGGAAAGAAGACATTTTCCCGTCCGGAGATGGAACAGGTGATACATTTGGCAGGATTGGAACAGATAGAGTTTTATTATCCATATCCGGATTACCATCTGCCAATGACGATTTATTCAGATGAACATCTGCCAAAAGTAGGAGAACTTTGGGATAATCTGCGCAATTTTGATCAGGAGAGATATCTTTTCTTTGATGAGATGAAGGCATTTGATCAGATTATTAAGGATGGATTGTTCCCGGTATTTTCGAATTCCTTTCTGGCCGTTATCCGGGCAGAAAAAGAACAGGTACCGCAGGCACGAACCATTTTTTCCAAATATTCCAATGAGCGGGCAAGAGCGTTTGCCATCCGTACAGATATCTGGAAGGATGAAGAGGGCATCCGTCATGCCGGGAAGGCGGCCTGTTATCCGGAAGGGCGCAGACATATAGATCAGCTGCCGATCTGGATGGAACAGCTGACGGATGTCTATAAAGATGTGGGTATTACCATGAATACCTGTCAGCTGGGAGATGAGAGAATTGAGATCGATTTTCTGAAAGGTCAGACGCTGGAAGAAAAGATGGATCATTTCCTTCTGGAAGGAAAGGCAGAAGATGCCATCAGAGAACTGATGCGTTACATTCAGGCAGTCCGTCAGGCGGGCAGCAGCCAGAAATTCTATGTGACACCAGAGTTTGAGCAGGTATTTGGGCCGGTATTGCTGCCGGAGGGACTGACCTGCGGGACAGTCACAGATATCGATATGGTGGCCGGAAATGCTATTTGTTGTGAGCAGGGCTGGGTTCATATGGATTATGAATGGACTTTTGACTTTCCGATACCGGTGAATTATGTCATTTATCGAATTATTCAGAATTATCTCTATGGAAATGTGGAGAGAAAAGCACTGAATAAGGAATTGCTGTATAAAAGAGCTGGCCTGACGGAACAGGAGATTGCACAGTATACAGATATGGAAGCAGCATTCCAGCATTATATTACCGGAAAGCATGTGCCGCTGCGGTATTTGTATGAAGAAATTTCACCTGGATGTGTGAATTTTCAGGCGGAAGAGGCGCACCGAAAGGCAGTTGCCCTGGCCAATGCCCAGGCGAATAAAGGAATTGAAGTATTTGTAGATACCTTTGAGATTGCCATGACTGGAATTCATGTGAACGGATGGGCGGTCAGCAAGGCGGATAAACAGGTCAGCTTTGCATTACTGGATGAGCAGGGCAGAGAACTGGAGACAGTCAGGACAGAATATTTGTATCGCCGGGATGTAGTAGATCAGTTCAAACTAAGCGGCAAGAACAGCAAAGCAGGATTTCATCTGGAATGCAGACTACCAGAAGCGGTTCAGAAGAATCGAAAGTTTACACTGGTGGCCAGGGATGGCAGCAGTGAAGTGCAGTTCCCGATACCTGTAGAAAAGCTGCGGATCAAGCAGAGCAGGATCGGAAAAAAACTGATGGATCTTCGGGGAGCAAAAGATACCATATCCTATATTGCACCTCATGAGATGGGACTGTTTGGTGAGTCTGATAGTTATCGGGTGGAAAACCAGCGTTTTGATACCTGGAGAATGGCACATCAGTTTACCGAAAAGCAGCGGATCAGTCAGCAGAAAACAGTTTTTGCAGAAAATCCAAAGATCAGTGTGATCCTGCCAGTAAGAGATGGACAGACAAAGGCAGTTGCAGAGACGCTGGAAAGCATACGTCATCAGACGGTAGCAAACTGGGAAGTGCTGATGGTCAGCGAAAAGGAGCTGAAAAAAGAGGACGAAAAAGTACGGGGAATCGCAGTAGAAGCAGATGCGGATCTGGGAGCCTGTATGGAAGCAGGAAGAAAGCAGGGAAAAGGAGACTGGCTGCTGTTTATGGAACCGGGAGATATCCTGGAACCGGGGGCATTTTACCAGATCTGTCAGAAAATCAACCGGGAAATGAACGTAAAACTGATCTATTCAGATTCAGATAAAATAGATCCTGAGACACATACCGTTTTTGAACCACAATTTAAGCCGGATGACAGTCCATATACCCTGCAAAGTGGCAACTATATCGGAAGCAGTATCTGGATCCATGACAAACTGGCAGAAGAGGTGGGAGGTATCCGGGAAGGATATGGCAGTCAGCCACTGTATGATCTGATCCTGCGCTGCAGAGAGAAAACAGATCAGATATCCCATATCAGCGAAATTCTGTATCATGAGAGTTGCCCGATGGAGAGAGATCTGAAAGGCAGACAGGCGTTGTGCAGAAAATGGGATGATGGAAAACGGGTACTGGAAAGTTATTACGCTGCAGCACAGATCCCGGCACAGGTGACCTGGGCCAATTACCCATTGCGCTATCAGGTGAAATGGCAGGTAAAGGGAAGTCCAAAAGTATCTGTGATTATTCCGAATCAGGATCATATTGCAGATCTGGAGCAGTGTCTCAGATCCATACAGAAAAAAACTACCTATACCAATTATGAAGTGCTGGTAGTGGAAAATAACAGCCGTCAGCCACAGACCTTTGCCTGGTATGAGAAGATGCTGCAAAGATATGAGAAGGTAAAACTTTTGAAGTGGGAGAAGGAATTTAATTATTCTGCCATCAACAATTTTGCAGCAAAGCAGGCAGAAGGAGAGTATCTGATTTTCTTAAATAATGATACCGAAATCCTCACACCGGACTGGATCCAGGAGATGTTGTCTGTATGCCAGCAGAAAAAAGTAGGAGTAGTAGGGGCAAAGCTCTATTACCCGGATGATACCATCCAACATGCAGGTGTGATTCTGGGACTGAGCAATATTGCAGGACATCTGTTTGTGAAAGAGCCTGGCAATATCAGTGGATACATGGGAAGAGCCTGTACCATGCAGAACTTAAGTGCGGTAACGGCAGCCTGTATGATGGCATCAGCTGAAATATTCCGTAAAGTAGGCGGATTTGAAGAAAAACTACAGGTAGCCCTGAATGATGTAGACTTCTGTATGAAAGTTCAGGAAGCCGGGGAAATGATTGTATTTCAGCCGGAGGCAGAGCTGTATCACTATGAATCCAAGTCCAGAGGACTGGAGGACACACCGGAGAAAAAAGCACGCTATGACCGTGAAGTGGCTTATTTTCGTGGACGGTGGAAGGAAGTACTGGAAAAAGGAGATCCATATTATAATGTGAATCTTTCTCGTACCACCTGGAACTGTACCTTCCGAATTCCGCCGGCAGCAGAGAGAGAATAATAATCAACAAAAGGAGCACGGGCGTTACGATGTCAGATCTGAAGAAAAAACTGGATAAAGGAATCGCATATCTGAAACGAAACGGTGTGCGTAAGACAATCTGCCGGGCGGGACGAAAAGCCGTTCTGTCCAGAGAAGTTTCCTATGAGGCATGGCTGAAAGGGCATGTGGCAGATGAAAAAGAACTGGAAAGACAGAAAAAAGCAGTAGCAGAGCATCCAGTGAAAGTGGCAATATGGCTGTTTCCGGCAGCCGGACCGGGCAGTCCGACTTTGGAGAGTCTGATGTGTCAGAGCGCAGGCAGATTCCCGGTTTTTACAGCCAGAGAGCTGCAGCAGCAGACGGAAGCTGCCGGATGGAAGAAGGCAGAATATGTGCTGCTGATCCGTGAAGGAACGCTGCTTCGCCCGGAGGCAGTCTATGAGATGACAAAAGAAGCTGCAAAACAGAAAAGATCCGCGGTACTGTATACGGATCATGATGTGACCGGAACAGATGGACATCTGAAAAATCCGTTTTGCAAGCCGGATTATGATCCGGTATGGCAGAAGCAGCAGAATTATATGGGAAGTGTGCTTCTGGTGGAGCGGACGATAGCAGAGGCACTGGAGAGATGGATTTTGGTGCAGGAGCCGGATTTTATTCTGGCAGGAACGGAAAAATTTTGGAGGGCGCTTCTAAATCAGGCAGTTCAGTCTGCTAAAGATGTGATTCATCTGCCGGCACTGCTGTATCACGTCAGTGAAACACTGGAAACGGAGATGGCAGAGCTGTCACCAGTTTCCAAAATAGATGGACGAAAGAGAAATCCACTTTTGTCTGTGATTATTCCCAATAAAGATCATATCGAAGACCTGAGACTCTGCGTGAAGAGCCTTCTGGATCAGGGGGAATATGAATCCCTGGAGATCCTGATTGTGGAAAACAACAGTGAGGAGGAGGCCACCTTCCAGGGATATGAAGAAATGAAGAAGGCGGATGAAAGAATCCAGCTGTTGAACTGGAGTGGTGTTTTTAATTATTCGGCAATCAACAATGATGCGGTGAAAAAAGCACATGGAGAGTATCTGTTGTTTCTGAATAACGATACTAAAATAAAAGAACCGGGAGCCTTGTGGGAACTGATGGATTGTATACAGAGAGAAAAAGCCGGTGCAGTAGGAGCAAGACTTCTTTATGGCGATCTGACCATCCAGCATGCAGGTGTAGTGCTTGGATACGGAGGAATTGCGGGACATGCCTTTGAAGGTATGCCGCAGACAGAATATGAGAACCTGCGTTATGCGAAGGTGATTCGGCAGATGTCAGCTGTGACGGCTGCCTGTATGTTGGTGGATCGCAGGGCATTTGAACAAATCGGGGGATTTACAGAAAAGCTGGGAGTAGCTTATAATGACATTGATCTTTGCATGAAGCTGAGAAAAGCAGGCTGGACGATACTGTATGATCCAACGGCACAGATGTATCATTACGAGTCTCAGACCAGGGGATTTGAAATGAGCACAGAGAAAGCAGAACGTGTAAAGCGTGAGGCAGAGTATTTCTGTCAGACATGGAAAGAGGAACTTCACAGGGGAGATCCATTTTATAATGCCAGTCTTACGCTGGAAAAACCAGATTTTTCCCTGAAAAGATAAAATCGGAGGAGAAGTATCAGATGAAAAATGAAAGAATCAATCGCAATACCATTCTGCTGATGTGGTTTTTAGTGGGACTGGGTTGCCTCTATATTTTCCATATGTACGTCATCGGCAATTATACCATTGCTTTTTACGATGTGGGTACCGATGGAAAAGATCAGTATATTATGTGGTATAACGGAATTGTAAACAGCCTGCGGGATGGCAATTTTTCTCCGTGGGATTTTCGAAACGGGTTCGGCATGAATACCATGGGACATCACCTGACAGAGCCGTTCCTGATTCCGATCTATATTCTGGGTGTGATCTTCGGACCGGAGCATATCACCTGGTATATGGTGTGGATGGAGATTTTCCGTATTTTTGTAGCGGCAACTCTGTGTTACTGGTATCTGTCAGAATTTGATTTCAGTGAGAAGTCCAAGCTGATTGCTACCGTCATCTATGCATTCAACAGTTACATGATGGTGTGGGGACAGCATTATGCACTGGGAAGTTCTGTAGTATACTTCCCTGCGATCCTGATTTTTGCAGAACGTGTTGTAAAAAAGAAAAAGTTCAGCATCGGACTTTGTCTGATCAGCTGTCTGGCTATGCTTAGCAGTTTCTATCAGGGCTATATGTGTATGTTCGGTGGCGGAGCCTATATCTGTATTCGTATTCTTATGCAGGAGAAGGAGACGATCCGGGAAAGAGGAAAGGCGTTCTTTGCCGGAGCAGGAACGATGATTCTGGGAGTTCTGATGTCTGCATGGCGTTTTTTCCCGTCTGCAGCAGCACAGGTTGGTTCCAGCGAGCGTATGGCAGCAAAGCAGTCTCTGGTGGAACGTCTTTTCCACATCAGACTGTGGAGTACGGGAATTAATAAGTCTATTATTTACCGTCTGTTTTCCAGCTGTATTCAGGGAAATGGAAATGAGACATATGTGGGATCACGGAATTTTTATGAAGATCCGGAACTGTTCTTTTCTACCTTATTTGTCATTTTGCTGATTCAGTATCTGGTATGCATTCCAAAACAGAAGAGCAGCAGACGCAGTAAATGTATGCAGTATCTCTGCGTGATCCTGTGTACAGCAAGTGTAGTGATTACGAACGTGACCACTTTATTTAATGGATTGTACGGTCCGTTTTTCCGTCACACATTTGTTCTGATGCCGGTGTTTGCCGTGATGATATGTCTGGTGCTGGATCGGATCTTGAAGGAAAAACAGTTAAATATGCCGGCACTGATCATTTCCGTACTGATGATTACTGCAGTTTATATGAAGGCTTACCGGATCCTGCCGGAACAGCAGTTCAAAGATAATGCTATGATTTTATGGCTGACCGGACTTGGCATGGCAGCCCTGTTATGGATGTACTGTAAGAATAAATTCCTGGATGGCAGGACCTGTTATACTTTACTGGTACTGGTTGTGACGATCAATATCGTGTCAGACTCTTATCTGTGTTATAATGATCGTGTGGCACTGCCAAGGAATCATCCGGAATATTTTTCAGAGACGTATCACTCTGATGTCAATGCAGCACTGGACTGGCTGGAAGCCAATGATGATACTTTCTATCGCGTAGAAAAAGATTATTTTACCGCATCCAGCTGTTTTGATTCTCTGGCGCAGGATTATCGTGGCATCAGTGCTTACAATTCCAATCAGAATGCTGATATTAAAGAATTTGTAGCACAGATCTGGCCACAGCTGAATCATGAAAGGGATGTGAACCATATTCAGTTCATGAATGCTCTGTGGGACAGCACATTTGCCGGACTGACGGATGTCAAATATATTTTATCTAAGTCTGGAGATATGGATGTAGATGGTTACGAGCTGATCCATCAGGAGGGCGCTGTTTATATATACCAGAATAGCAGAACACAGTCACTTGGCAAATTCTTCACACAGACTATGACTCAGAAACAGTATGAAGCAAATCAGGACAATCTGAATACCAGAGCCCTGCTGACAGATACTCTGATTCTGGAAGATGAGAATGAGAAAACATTAACAGATTCCGAAATAAAAACATATGAAAAGAAAGAAATCAGTGGTATACTGACAGATGACAGCAGGAAAGTCTATGAGACAGATGTGCAGGATGACACCAAAGCGGCTCCGTTTGTAGTAGAACTGAATCTGGATACGGAAAAACGGGCAGCTTATGAATCCGCAATCCTGGAGTTTACGATGCTGGCTGAAAAACGTACCGTTGTAACCGTACAGATCAATGACGGATACAGTCATGACTATGTACATAACTGGGAGACTGAACGGAAGATGCATATCGAGCTTCCGGAAGATGCACAGAAGGTAACACTGACAGTGGAGAATCCGACTGGTTATATCCGGATCAGTGATGTGCAGGTATATGGCACGGAAAAAGAACCGGCATTTTCTGAACAGGCAGAGATTACCGTGGAATCACCGAAAAAAGACAGTCTTCTGAATGGTCATATCAGTGCCAGAGAAGATGGTTATGTGATGCTGGCAGTTCCGAATGAGAATGGCTGGAGTGTAACTCTGAATGGAGAAAAGCAGGAACTGTCCAATGGAGATTATGGATTTATCAGTTTTCCAGTGGCAGCAGGAGAATATGATATGACGGTAAGATTTACTGCACCGCTGCTTCGACTGGGGGTAGTAGTTAGTATAATCAGCACGCTGGTATTTATCAGTGTGGTAATTGTGATAAAAAAACGGGAGAACATAAGGAGAAAGAAATGATCGATTTTAATGTGGCACCTTTTACAGGTAAAGAAACAGAATATATGCAGCAGGCGATCGCCAATGGAAAGCTTTGCGGAGACGGACCTTTTACGAAAAAGTGTTCCCAGTGGATGAAAGAACATTTTGAGAGTCAGCATTGTCTGCTGACCACATCCTGCACTCATGCACTGGAGATGGCAGCATATCTGTGTGATATTCAGCCAGGAGACGAAGTAATTATGCCAGCCTATACCTTTGTATCTACTGCCGATGCATTTGTATTACGTGGCGCAAAGATCGTGTTCGTTGATATTAATCCAAAGACTATGAATCTGGATGAGAAGCTGATAGAAGAAGCCATTACAGAAAAGACCAGAGCAATTGTTCCGGTACATTACGCCGGTGTTGCCTGTGCGATGGATGAGATCATGGCGATTGCCAGAAAACATAATTTACTGGTAGTAGAAGACGCAGCCCAGGGAGTAAATGCATGGTATAAAGGAAAAGCTCTGGGAACCATTGGCGATTTTGGATGCTACAGCTTTCATGAGACAAAGAATTACACCATGGGAGAGGGAGGCGCTCTGTTATTCCAGGAAGATAAATATCAGGAAAAGGCAGAGATCCTGCGAGAAAAAGGAACCGACAGAAGTAAGTTTTTCCGTGGTCAGGTAGACAAGTATACCTGGGTGGATTTTGGATCTTCATACCTACCAAGCGACCTGAACGCAGCTTATCTGTATGCACAGCTGGAACTGTTTAAGGAAATTAACGACAAACGTATGGCCATCTGGAATCTGTATAATGAGGCATTTGCATCTCTGGAAGAAAAACATCTGGTAGAACGTCCATTTGTTCCAGATTATGCAGTACATAATGCACATATGTATTATCTGAAGCTGAAGAACCTGGAGACCAGAACAGCGTTTATCCGTTATATGAAAGAAAATGGGGTGCAGTGTGTCTTTCATTACATTCCGCTTCATACAGCAACAGCTGGTCAGAAGTTTGGACGATTTCATGGGGAGGACCGCTATACGACCAGAGAAAGCGAAAGACTGGTACGACTGCCAATGTATTATAATCTGGATCTGGCGCAGGCAGAGCAGGTGGCAGAGCTTGTCCTGAAATTCCCAGGCTACCAGGAAATATAAGTAACGGGGGCATACATGGCAAGAAAAGAATATGGTACACAATGGGGGAAAATGATCACATCGATTTCTCCCGCCTATATCAAAAAAGGATACCGTTATCTGAAGCGACATGGCATGAAGCAGTTCCTGATTCGTCTGACAGAGCGGTTTCAGCAGGAAGACATTGATTACGAGACCTGGTTTGGGTTAAATAAGGCAACAGAAAAAGAACTGCAGGAGCAGAGAAAGAATCCGCCGGAGCATGGACCACTCATCAGTATCGTTGTGCCGGTATATCGTACACCGGAGATCTATCTGCGGGAAATGATGGAATCAGTCGTGAATCAGACCTACGGAAACTGGGAACTATGTCTGGCAGATGCCAGTCCAAGAGGCGAACAGCTTCGTCAGGATCTGAAGAAGATAAAGGGCAGAAAAACAAGAGATGCTGTGATGAAGATTCCGGATGGAGATACGGAGCTGACTTCTGTGATCCGGGAGTACCAGTTGAAAGATTCCAGAATTCGCTATGAGATCCTGAAAGAAAATAAAAGTATCGCAGAGAATTCCAATGCAGCTATGGAGATGGCAACGGGGGATTTTGTGGGGCTTCTGGATCATGATGATACCCTGGAACCAAACGCACTGTATGAAGTGGCAGGGAAGATCTGTGAAGATGACCGGGTAGATGTAGTCTATACAGATGAGGACAAAATCAACAGCAAGGGAACAAAACATCTGACACCAAATATGAAGCCGGATTTTAATCTGGATCTGCTTCGTTCCAATAACTATATCTGTCATTTGTTCGTAGTGCGGCGCATTTTAATGGAAAAAATTGGTGGATTCCGCAAAGAATTTGATGGAGCTCAGGACTATGATTTTATTCTGAGATGTACAGAAGAGGCAGAGAAGATTGCTCATGTGCACAAGGTATTATATCACTGGCGGACGCATGAGAAATCTACTTCAGATAATCCGGAAAGTAAGATTTATGCATTTCATGCAGGAAGGCGAGCAGTAGAAGCCCATCTTCAGAGACTGGGGATTCAGGCAGAAGTAGAAGAAACCTGTGATCTGGGATACTATCGGGTGAAGTATCCGGTGACTGGCAGTCCGATGGTGTCGATCCTGATCCCGAACAAGGATCAGCTGCAGACACTGAAAAAATGTCTGAAGTCCATCTGGGAAAAGACAGAATACACAAATTATGAGATTCTGATTATCGAGAATAACAGTACAGAAAAAGAAACGTTTGAGTTTTATAAAAAAATCGATGGCAGACATCATGTCCGTGTGCTGTACTGGGATAAGGAATTTAACTACTCCGCCATTAATAATTTCGGAGCAGCTCAGGCAAAAGGAGAATATCTGCTGCTTCTGAATAATGATACCGAAGTGATTACAAAGGGATGGATGAAAGAACTGCTGTCCCATTGCCAGAGACCGGAAGTGGGGATGGTAGGAGCCAAGCTCTATTTCCCGGATAACACCATTCAGTCAGCAGGAACGATCATCGGAATGGGCGGTATGGCAGATCATGCATTTGTCAATATGGACCGGAAGAAGTCAGGATATATGCACCGGGCATCCATTCAGGTGGATATGAGTGGGGTGACAGCAGCCTGCGCCATGGTGAAGCGGTCAGTATATGAAGAGGTTCACGGACTGGAAGAAAAACTGACAGTGGCATTTAATGATGTGGATCTGGGCCTGAAGATTGTCACAGCCGGTTATCTGATCGTATTTGATCCGTATGCGGAGCTGTATCATTACGAATCAAAGTCCAGAGGCATCAATGATGAGAAAAAAGAACGACATGCAAGGGAAGTAAAATATACCCAGGAGAAATGGGCAGATTTTCTGGCAGTAGGAGATCCGTGCTATAATCAGAATCTGACCCTGGCAAAGCATAATTTTTCTCTTCGCAAATAAAACCGGAGTATAGAAAATATATGGAAGTAACGGTAATTATACCAAACTGGAATGGAAAAGAATATATCAGCCAGTGCCTGGACAGTCTGAAAGATCAGAGTGTGGGGCAGGTACCGGTGATTGTAGTGGATAATGCATCGGAAGATGGAAGCAGAGAATGTGTGGCAGAGCAGTATCCATGGGTGAGACTGATCTCGTTGGATCAGAATTACGGATTTTGCAGAGCCGTAAACGAAGGAATTCGTGCGGCACGAACCAAATATGTGATATTGCTGAACAATGATATCCGTGCAGATCGGGATTTTGTCCGGTATCTGTTATTGCGTGCAGGTAAGAATGAAAAGCTGTTTTCCTGTCAGGCAAAAATGCTTCAGATGGATCATCCGGATCGCATTGATAATGCAGGAGATCAGTACTGTGCGCTTGGATGGGCTTACACAAGAGGAAAAGACTGCCCGGCAGATAAGTTTTCTGAACCGGCAAAGATCTTTTCAGCCTGCGGAGGTGCGGTTCTTTATCGAAGAGACGTGTTTGACCAGATTGGATTATTTGATGAAGCACATTTTGCTTATCTGGAAGACGTGGATGTGGGGTACCGGGCACAGATCTGTGGTTATGAGAACTGGTATGAGCCTCAGGCGGTAGTTTACCACAAAGGCAGCGCAGCTACAGGATCCAGACACAATGCTTTCAAAGTGTCTCATGCATCCAGAAATAATATTTATCTGATCTATAAGAATATGGCAAGATGGCAGATTCTCATTAACCTGCCATTCCTGTTTGCCGGATGTCTGATAAAGACGCTCTATTTTATACCAAAGGGTCTGGGGCATATTTACCTTGCTGGCCTGTGGAAAGGCGTATTGTTGAGCAGAAAAGGGGAAAAGTTTACACTTGTACCGGAAAATTTTGACAGATGTTGTAAAATACAGCTGACATTGTGGCAAAATACATTTGACTTATTAAGAAAAAATAAATAAAATTGTAATAAAATTGAAAGAATTATTGCAATTTTCAGATTCGTCATGTATGATGTAAAGGTACGTAGCTTATGAGGGGTGAAATACATTGATAAAGGATAACCAGCAGTATTTTAATCGACTGCATGTTCTGATTGATGCCCTGATTACAGCCGGCTCCTATATGCTGGCGTGGTTTATTCAGATTAAGGTTATAACCGGGGAAGAAATCGGTGTACTTCCGGCAGAGATGTACATGATGGTTCTGATACCGCTGATCCCGGGGATGCTTTTACTGAATTCCGCATTCAACCTGTATACACCAAAGCGGGTACAGGGGCGTAGATTAGAATTAAGCAATATACTAAAAGCAAATCTGTTCGGCATGCTGATTTTTATGGCAGCCGTTACATTGGTAAAGCAGCATGAGTTCTCCAGACAGCTGATCTTTATCTTTTTTGGATTTAATATTTGTTTTGAAACACTGGAGAGGGTCATTATCCGTTGGGGACTGCGCAAGATCCGGCGCAGAGGAATGAATTTGAAGCATATTCTTCTGGTTGGTATGGGAGCGGCTGGCAAAGGATATATTGACCGTATTATGGATAATCCGGAATGGGGTTACCATGTATTTGGAATTTTAGATGACAATATGGAACGTACAGCCACTTACCGTGGGATACAGATGATCGGACGGACGGAAGATCTGGAGGATATCCTGAAGGAACATCAGCTGGACGAGATTATCATTGCGCTGAGTTTAAGTGAGTATTATAAACTGGCGCATATTGTTGCGGTCTGTGAGAAGTCGGGGGTGCATACTAAGTTAATTCCTGACTATGGCAATATCATACCAACCAGACCTTATACGGAGGACCTGATGGGACTACCGGTAATCAATATCCGGTATGTACCATTATCCAATACATTCAATGCAATGGCAAAGAGGGCAGTGGATATTGTTGGATCACTGGTGTGTATTGTGCTGTTTTCGCCGATCATGCTCTTGGCGGCGCTTCTGGTAAAGCTGACTTCACCGGGACCGGTAATCTTCAGACAGGAGAGGGTCGGTCTGCACAATCAGCCATTTGTAATGTATAAGTTCCGTTCCATGCAGGTACAGAGCAAAAGCAGGGAAAAGGCAGGATGGACCACAAAGAACGATGTCAGAGTTACCGGAGTTGGAAAGTTTATGAGAAGAACCAGCATCGATGAACTTCCACAGCTTTTTAATGTTTTAAAAGGTGAAATGAGCCTGATTGGTCCAAGACCGGAACGTCCACAATTTGTGGAAAAGTTCAGGGAAGAGATTCCACGCTATATGGTAAAACATCAGGTAAGGCCTGGGATGACAGGCTGGGCACAGGTGAATGGATATCGGGGGGATACTTCGATCCGTAAGAGAATTGACTGTGACCTCTATTATATTGAGAACTGGACCATGGAACTGGATATCAAGATCCTGTTCCTGACGGTTTTTAAAGGATTTATTAATAAAAATGCATATTAGACAACAGGAGAAAAAGGGGAACATTATGGCGAGAAGCAGAGACGAACGCGAGAACAGAAGAGCCGGAAGAGAAGCCGGCCATACTACGCAGACAAATCAGCAGAATCCAAATGGACAGCAGTATTATCAGCAAAATCCGAACGGACAGCAGTATTACCAGCAGAATCCGAACGGACAGCAGTATTATCAGCAGAATCCAAACGGACAGCAGTATTACCAGCAGAATCCGAACGGACAGCAGTACTATCAGCAGAATCCAAATGGACAACAGCAGTACTACAGACAGAATCCAAACGGACAACAGCAGTATTATCAGCAGAATCCATATGGACAGCAGAGATATTATCAGAATGCAAGAGGCCAGCAGGGATATGGTGCTCCTTATCAGGCAGAGATGGCAGCAGCGAATGATAAAAAGAAAAAGAAGAAAAAGAAACGTAAAATATTATTCGTGTTTGAGATACTGTTACTGCTTGTACTGGCTGTTGGATTATATGCAGCGGCAACACTTTCCAAGGTGCAGCGTGTACAGCTGAAAGATGATGAGATCAAACAGAAGGTACAGGAACAACTCCCGGAATATACAGCCAAGGCTCTGCAGGGCTATTGGAATATTGCACTGTATGGTGTAGACTCACGTGAGAACCTGGATGTGGGACAGAGTGATACGATCATGGTATGCAGTATTAACAAGGATACCAAAGAAGTAAAACTGGCATCTGTATATCGAGATACTTATCTGGAAACCGGTGATGGATCTTACAATTTCCGTAAGGCCACAGATGTTTATGGTATTTATGGAGTAGAACGTTCTATTCAGATGTTGAACGAGAATCTGGATCTGGATATTTCAGACTTCCTGACGGTTAACATGAATGTGGTTGCAGAAGTAGTAAATGATATCGGTGGTGTGGATATTGATGTTCGTGAAGATGAGATCAATTTCCTGAACGGTTATCAGAATGAAGGCTCTGAGATTACCGGCCTGGAGATCGTACCGGTAACATCAGCAGGGATGCAGACACTGAACGGACTTCAGGCATTATCCTATTGCCGTATCCGTTATACCGAGGCGATTGACTCCGAACATGAAGGTCTGGATTATGAACGTACTTACAGACAGAGAAAGGTGCTGGAACAGGTTCTGGAAAAAGTGAAGAAGATGGATCCAATCACAATTACCAATATCGTTAAGGATGTTATGGGTCAGGTATCTACCAGTCTTTCCACAACTGAGATCCTGAATCTTGCAAAGGATGTGGCTTCTTACAGTCTGACAGATACTACAGGATTCCCGTTTGAAAAACAGACAGCCGATGTAGATGCAGGCGACTGTGTTATTCCGGTAAATCTTGCACAGAATGTTACAGAACTGCATCAGTTCTTATTTGCAAATGAAGAATATACACCATCTGATACAGTACAGGGCATCAGTGACGAAATTGCTTATCGTACAGGTATTTCATAAAGTAGATTTTGGGGGACTGTAAAGGCAGTCCCCCTGTTTGTATAGTTTGGTCTGTAAAAAACAGGAAAGGGAAAAATATGGAATATAGTATTGATATCATCATTCCCACATATAAACCGGATGCAACATTTGAAAAACTGATCAGCCGGCTTCAGCGTCAGACAGTGAAACCACAGAGAATTCTTGTGATTAACACCGAAGAGGCACTGTGGGAACAGGCTGAGTTCGATAAATCACCATTTGTATTCGGAACACTGGCTGGTATGAAAATGGAGTTGTATCATATCAGAAAAGAAGAATTTGACCATGGCGGCACACGGGCATGGGCAGCTGGAAAATCACAGGCAGAATACCTGATGCTTATGACACAGGATGCCATGCCTGCAGATCAGTATCTGATTGAACGGCTGCTGACAATCATGACACAGGATCCAATGATTGGTGCGGCTTATGCAAGACAACTTCCGACAGCCGATTGTGGTATGATAGAGCGTTATACCAGAGAGTTCAACTATGGAGAAAACAGTCTGATCAAAACGGCAGAAGATATCCCTCAGATGGGAATTAAGACATTTTTCTGTTCGGATGTGTGTGCAATGTATCGGAGAAATATTTATTTATCTATAGGTGGGTTTGTCCGTCATACGATTTTTAATGAAGATATGATCTGTGCCGGTACCATGATTCAAAAAGGATATAAGGTGGCTTATGCAGCGGATGCGAGGGTGATTCATTCCCATAATTACACAGCAATGGAACAGTTCCACAGGAATTTTGATCTGGCAGTTTCTCAGACAGATCATCCGGAAATATTTCAGGGAATTGCTTCAGAAGGGGAAGGAATGCGACTGGTGAAAAAAACGGCCGGATATCTGATGAAAAAACGATATTATTTATTGCTTCCTAAGCTGATCTGGCAGAGTGGATGGAAATATCTGGGATATCGTGCCGGAAAAAGTTATCGTCATCTTCCCCAAAAGCTGGTGCTGAAGTTTACTTCGGATAAAAGTTATTGGGAAAAAAAGAATTTGAAGGATATCACAGATTGAACACAAATATCTGTTAAAATATTTAAATTATAAAAACAGGGGGATGGGAAGATGCACAGAAAAAATTACTGGCGCAGCCTTGCGGCACTGGCCATGGCAGCCTGCATTATGAGTGTATCCGCAGGCAGCATGAGTGTAGCTGCACAGGAAGCAACAGAAAGCGAACGGATTAAGATAGGATCTGATTTCTCTAAGAGAGAGACGGAAAAAATGGATACAGAGGAGACTGAGACGGAAACAGAGAGTGAAGCACAGAAAGAAAATGCTTCAGATCAGAAAATTGGAAATCTGATTGGAACGACTGAACTGCTGGAGGAAAAAGATCAGCAGAGCCTGCCTGATATCTCCGCTGTAGCAGAGAATGTTATGCCATCCATTGTAGCGATTACCAATGCCGGAGTAGAGACAATCAGCTACTACGGAACAGAATATCAGATGGACAGTGAGAGCACTGGATCTGGTATCATTGTAGGAAAAAATGACAGTGAACTGTTGATCGCTACCAACCAGCATGTGGTAGAAGGTGCCGAGGAACTTACCGTATGCTTTACCGTTGATGCGGAGGATAAGGATAAATTAGTTCCTGCCCAGGTGAAAGGAACTGATTCGACATGGGATCTGGCTGTGATAGCAGTGAATTTAAGTGATATCAGCGAGGATGTGGCAGAAAAGATCAAAGTAGCGCAGATGGGAGATTCCGATCAAACTGAGGTGGGAGAATATGCAGTAGCCATTGGCAATGCGTTAGGATATGGACAGTCAGTAACCTTTGGCATTATCAGTGCCCTGGACCGGGAGATCTCTGTTTCTACTAATAATGGAGTAGTAACGAATCCTATGATACAGACAGATGCAGCTATTAATTTTGGCAACAGCGGTGGCGCACTCCTGAATCTGAAGGGAGAACTGATCGGTATCAATTCAGCAAAGGCAGCAGAGACCGGAGTGGAAGGCATGGGATATGCCATCCCGGTCAATACAGCCAAGCCAATTATCGAAGATCTGATGAATCAGGTGACCAGAACAAAAGTCCGTGCGGAAGATGCCGGAGCATTGGGATTGGTTCCGGTGGATGTATCGGAGGAAGCGAGACAGATATACAACATTCCGACTGGTGCCTTTGTATATGAACTGACAGAAGGAAGTGCCGCAGAAAAGGCAGGAATTCGTGAAGGTGATATCATTGTCAAGCTGGACAAGACAGGAATTAGTTCCAAGAGTGAGCTCCTGGATCGGATGCAGTATTACGCAGCAGGCGAGACGGTAGCCGTTACTGTAAAACGTTCTGGCTCAGATGGGTATGAAGAAAAGGTAATAGAAGTAGAACTTGGAAAAAAGAGTGACCTTCCGGGATATCAGAACAGCACGCAGGATGACCGTGATACACAGGATTCGGAAGAAGAGACAGAAGGATCTGAGAACAGTCAGGATGGAGAAGGCTATCAGGACTGGTATGACTTTGGAGGAAGAAGCCAGATCCCGTTTTCTGATGGAAACGGGGATCTTGGAGATCTGTTCCGTTACTTTGGATTTTAAGCAGCAAATGCCATGGGAAAAACCCATGGCATTTTTTAAAATTATGCTTGTATAAAAAACAGATGTATGTTAGTATTACTTATTATGGGTTCAGTATGCGTCAATAAAAGGAGAAAAATACGTGTCAGAAGAAAAGAAGACAGAAGAGTTAATCGAAGAGACAACAGTATCCTCGACAGAGGATGACACAGATGAATATGAGAAAGTCTGCTGTATCTGCCACAGACCGGAGAGTAAGGCCGGTAAGATGATTGAGCTGATGCCTAATATGTGTATCTGTCCGGACTGTATGCAGAAGTCCTTCGACAGTATGAGCAAAATGGATGCGAACACTTATCAGGAACTGATGGAGATGTCCAAGCGGTTTCCGAATATGCAGATGATCAATGTATCCGATCTGACCAATCAGGTGCCTCAACGTCAGAAGGTAAAGAAGAAAAGCAAAGCACCTGCATTAGACCTGAAGTCTGTTCCGGCACCCCATAAGATCAAAGAGAAGCTGGATGAATATGTCATTGGTCAGGAATATGCAAAAAAGGTGATTTCTGTAGCTGTATACAATCATTACAAACGAGTGGCTACCGGAACAATGGATGATATTGAGATTGAGAAGTCCAATATGCTGATGATTGGACCGACAGGATCTGGTAAGACCTATCTGGTAAAGACGCTGGCCAGGCTTCTGGATGTACCATTGGCGATTGCTGATGCGACATCTCTTACGGAAGCAGGGTATATCGGAGATGACATTGAAAGCGTAGTATCCAAGCTGCTTGCTGCTGCCGGGAATGATGTGCAGAAGGCAGAGCAGGGAATCATTTTTATAGATGAGATAGATAAGATAGCAAAGAAAAAGAACACAAATCAACGAGATGTCAGTGGAGAATCTGTTCAGCAGGGAATGTTAAAACTTTTAGAAGGCAGTGAAGTGGAAGTCCCGGTGGGCTCCAACAGTAAAAATGCCATGGTCCCGTTGGAGACAGTGAATACCAGGAACATATTGTTCATTTGTGGAGGCGCCTTTCCAGGTCTGGAAGACATTATAAAGGAACGATTGACGAAACAGTCATCGATGGGATTCCAGGCAGACCTGAAGGATAAATATAATGACGACCCGAATCTTTTAGAAAAAGTAACCATAGAGGACATTCGCAGTTTTGGAATGATTCCTGAATTTATCGGACGTCTGCCTATTATATTTACCCTGAAGGGGCTGGATAAGGATATGCTGGTTAAGATTTTAAAAGAGCCGAAGAATGCGATTTTAAAACAATACCAGAAGCTGCTGGCGCTGGACGAAGTAAAACTGGAATTTGAGGATGGAGCTCTGGAAGCCATTGCTGAAAAGGCGTTGGAAAGAAAAACAGGAGCCAGAGCACTTAGGGCAATCATTGAAGAAATAATGCTCGATATCATGTATGAAATTCCCAAAGATGATAATATTGGTAAAGTAACGATTACCAGGGAATATGTGGAGCATAAAGGCGGCCCGAAGATTACCTTGAGAGGAGATATGGTAATTTATGGATGAATTACAGGAACAGTTCACGAAGATACTTACAAAATTAGTAGAGGATGCCAAGACTAAGAAGAATGTGCTGACTTATAAGCAGGTAAATGATGCCTTTGCTTCCATGCCAATCAACGAAGAGAAGATGGATCTGATTCTGGAGTATCTGGAAAAGAACAATATTGATGTGTTGCAGGATGATAATGTGGATGATACAACAGATTTGCTGTTGGATACCGATGATGAAGTGATTCTCAGCGAAGAAGATGAAGTTGAGATTATCGATGACGCAGACGTTCTGGAAGGTGTCAGTACAGAAGATCCGGTACGTATGTATCTGAAAGAGATCGGAAATGTGCCATTGTTATCCACAGAGGAAGAGGTGGCCCTTGCACAGCGTGTAGAAGCTGGTGATGAGAGTGCCAAGAAACAGCTGATCGAGGCAAACCTGAGACTGGTAGTCAGCATTGCCAAGAAATATGTAGGCCGTGGTATGCCGTTCCTGGATCTGATTCAGGAGGGAAATATGGGACTGATGAAAGCGGTAGATAAGTTTGACTATTCCAAGGGGTTTAAGTTCAGTACCTATGCAACATGGTGGATCAGACAGGCGATTACCCGTGGTATTGCAGATACCGGAAGAACGATTCGCGTGCCGGTGCACATGGTAGAAACGATTAATAAGACGCTTCGTATGACCAGAACACTGCTACAGGAACTGGGGCGTGAACCGACCCCGGAAGAAGTGGCGGAAAGACTTGGCGTACCAGTGGCAAGAGTAAGGGAAGTTCTGAAAATTTCCAGAGATCCGGTATCACTGGATACACCAATTGGCGAGGAAGATGACAGTCATCTGGGCGATTTTATAGAAGATGATTCAGCACTGTCTCCAGCAGATTCTGCGGCATTTTCCATGCTGCGGGAAGAACTGAGCACTGCACTGGAATCACTGACTGACAGGGAAAGACAGGTAGTACAGCTGAGATTTGGTCTGATTGATGGAAGGGCACGTACTCTGGAAGAAGTAGGAAAAGAATTTAATGTTACAAGAGAACGTATCCGTCAGATTGAGGCAAAAGCACTCAGAAAACTGAGACATCCATCGAGAAGCAAAAGATTGCGGGACTTCCTGGTATAAAAAGACATAAAAAAAGAGTGTGCTTTGGCACATTCTTTTTTTATGTCTTTAAATATGATATAGAAATAACAGTTAATATCCATTGGTGATATGATCCTGATAAGTGCCGGAATCCAGCCACAATCCACAATATGGACATTCCTGATATTCCTGCGTTATATTGGCTCCGGAATTAGCTGCTGCAGATTCAGCTGCTTCGTGTTCGCCGTATGGAGAATATCCAGATGCGTCAGGCGTGGTAGAGAACCACTGGTAACAATATGGGCACTGTGCATAAGAATCACTGCTTCCGCTGGAAGAACTGCTGTCAGAAGAAGTACTGTCACTGGAAGTGTCACCAGGCTGAATGCCATACATATCAGCGTAAGCTTTTTCCTGTGCATAATGTCTGGAATATTCGGAAGAACCGTCAGAATCAGGTGTAGTACTGAAACTCTGATAACAATAAGGACAAGTCTGAGTGGCAGAACTGTTTGCAGATGTATTGTTCTTATTTGTATTAGTTTCATTTGGCTGAACGGAAGTTTTTTTCTCGGTCTGAGAAGTGGAAGGCTTGTTAGTGGAAGAAGCAGTGGTCTTCCTTTCTGTCTGTTTTTCGGTGATCTTTTCAGTTTCTGTCTCGGTCTCTGTTTCTGTCTGTGTTTCTGTTTCAGTTTCAGTCTCTGTGGCTACAGGCTTGCGACGGCAGCCAGACAGCAGCAGAGTAGAACTGACTGCCAGAAGAAGCATGAGCTTCCATGTCTTTTTCATATTAATTTATTCTCCCCTTTGATTCAATATGTTTTAGTATAATGCAGATAGACAGAGAAATCAAGAATTTCCTTTAGAGTTCCGAATACAATGAAACAGCCGGTAGGGGAGCTACCGGCTGTTTCGAGGGGAGTATAAATAATTAATAAGGGGCTATAGAACAATGAGTTTATCATGGTTTAGTGGGGTGTTGGGATGCCTGAAAAACAGGCATTTCAGCACTTTTCTAATTTATTGGGATTTATCCTTGTTTACTCAAAATGGTGTAAAAATGGTGTACAAATTATGCATAGAATGTATAAAATGCAAAGTCCAGATGTGGGCGCAATACGAACGTGACTGGACTGCACTGCCAATTTGACAGCACAGACCTGCAGACAAGAAAAAACAAAGGTCGGGAATCACGATCATAGAAAAGAAAATGCCAAGAATCAGGAAGAGATTATGATGCTTGACATTGTAAAAACCAGCCCACTCCCCCCCAATTCTGGGGAGTGGTTTAGTTTATGCTACAATAGATTAGAAAAAAGGCAATGGAGCACCGTTAGTTTTCATTTTAGGATGTTTTTTTAAAAAATCCTCAATCAATGACCGCTTAGAAACGGGAAGTTCGTCTAAATTTGGGTAATATTTCATATAAAGATCAACTTGATATGAAAGTTTGTCTTTATATCCATATTCAGAAATATAATCTTCATATTTCTGAAGAATACCATTTTTCCATGTTTGATAGAGTAGATCGCCGCCAGAAAGAGAACGAATACATTCAGCGTCTTTCCATTCTTGGAGAAAATCACGAACATTATTATTGTTAAAACGTATACATAAACCACCAGCATATATGCGTGGTTCTATTTCGTTGCCATCCATATCAAAGTCAGTATCTTCTTCGACATATTCATTAACTATCGTAAATCCAACTTCTTTAGATAAGGAAAAAAGAATACGACAAATATCACTTAGAGAATCTATTTGTATCGTATAATTTTTTTCCTGTTCTAGTAAAGAATCAATAGACACATTGAAAAAGTTTGCAACCATAACTATTTGCGGAAAAGTAAAATCTTTTTTGCATGATAAACATTCACTGATACGGCTTTGATGCGTACCAATTGCAGAAGCCAGATCATCTTGCGAAACGTTATTACGGTCTAATAAGTGCAAAATATTCTTTGCAATGATATTTCTATCATAATCCATGATAAACTCCTTTTCTTTTATACAGAATTAAGATGGTAATATCACTAATTAAGATAACGATATCATTAATAGTGATAACAATATACAGAATCTGTATAAATATTATTTTAAATTATCATTTTTAAATATTTGAATATATCATAACACGTAAAGTAAAATAAATATAGATAAAAAATAAAAAGAAAGGGCGAAAGATATGGAAAAGAGAAAAGAAACAACAGGTATTGTAGCAAGAATGCTGAGCGCAAAAGAAGTTTGTACATATTTGGGGCTTGGAATGAACAGAGGTGTTGAATTTGCGAAAGCGGCAGGTGCAGAAAGAAAAGTGGGGCGTAGATGTTTATATGATAAGAAAGTAATAGACCGTGCACTGGACAATCTGGAAGGGTGAAAAGGATGGAGAAAAAAGACATAAGAATCTTTGACCTGCTGCCGGTTGGAAAAGAAAATGCAATATCTACGACAGATCTATTGAAGAAAAGCGGATGCCGGACAGCCAGAGACTTGCAGCAGTGTATCGCCAGTGAGCGGGCACCAGGCGCAGTTATCTGTAGCGGTACCGGGCGGGGATATTGGAAACCGAAGAACCGGAAAGAAATAGAGGATTTCTGTAAAACAATGGACGCACGGGCACGACATATATTTGTGGCAACCAAGAGCGCACGGGCATTGTTGCGCCAAATGGATCGGCAGCAGGACGATAACACGGAGAATAAATAACCGGATCTGGTAATAAAACAGAATAAATCTTGCTTTCCAAATTTGGAAAGCGAATTTTTCAAAAGGATGCCAAGATCTGACAATAGAACAGAATAATGACTGACGGTATGGCAAAGAAAAAGACCGGTTCAACCATGGAACCGGTCAGCCCTGTAAGGGATATATACCAATCTCAAAAATATAGTATCCCATACAGCCCGGAAAGTCAAGAAAAATGGCGGTTTTTCCTGCCGTTTGCCACTTGATAAAGATATTAAAGTTAGGACATATATAGGGATGCTAAGAAGAATATACAGGCTAAGAAAAGGGAAGATATTAGAGGTGGAAGAGTACCACCAGGGGAATTATGGAGCACCAGGAAAGAGCCGGAGCATAAAAGAGAATCTGACAAAAGAACAGATGAAAATAGTAAATCGGATGAATAAGAAGAAACAATGCAGGCTTAGGCTCCTGGAATATTTTGATGATGGGGATATGTTCGCCACATGGACGTATAACCCTGAAGAACGACCGCCCGATATGAATGGAGCATTAAAGGACTTCCAGAAAGCAATAAGGAAGGTGCGGGCAGAATATAAGAAGAGAGGGCGGGAACTATTCTGGATCCGCAATATAGAACGGGGAACAAAGGGAGCCTGGCACATTCATTTAGTAGTGAATGAGATCGAGGACACTGCCAGTATCTTACAGAGAGCCTGGAAGAAAGGCGGCACATGGAACAGTGAGATCCGGCATAACGACAAAATCTATGATGAAGATTTTTCAAAATTGGCTTCATACATAACAAAGACTGCAGGTGTAGGAGAAAAGAAAAAGGATGGAACAGTCATACAGCCAAAAATAAAAGAAGAGAATTACGGGATATCCAGGAATATGCCAATACCGGAACCAACCAAGAAAGAGCTTGCAAGATGGAAAAAGGAACCGAAACAGGTCAAAGGATATTACATAGCGAAACTGCATGAGGGAACAAACCCGTTTACCGGCTATCCGTACCGACATTATACGATGATCCGGCTAAACGATAAGCAGGAAGAACATACAGCCAGAACCGGCAGCAGGCGGCATATTCGAAAACCGGACAGGCAGAAAAAGAACAGTGAAGCAGAAAGGAAAAAGGGGGATATGGGAAAGATAAAGGGAAATTACTATTGCTTTTCATTTGACAGATATAACCATGAATTGTACAGCGTGAACAGCATGAAACGAAGAGAAGCAATCCGTTATGCTATAAAGACAGGAACACGCCTGTATATAGTAGAATACAGGAACGGGGAACAATACGGCAGAAAACAGCGTATTTCTTTAAAAGGAAAGGCTAACAAATGCTAACGTTTGTTACAAATGAAAGAAAAAATGTTGGGAAATGTCAAGGTTTGTTTACAATCGTTAAACTAAAGATATGTAGATAGGTGTAACATGAGCAATGAAGAACTGGTGCAGAAGGTGCAGTGCAATATAGACAAACAGGAAAATATGAGCCAGCTATGGCAGCAGAACCTTGGAATGATACGGCAGATAGTGCGAAAGCATAGCTATGTAGTGGATACAGAAGATCTGATGCAGGAAAGCTATATTGCATTAAGTAAAGCGACAGCTTGTTATGATCCAGAACGGGGCGCCAGTTTCTCAACGGTATTGCATCAGTATTTGGAATGGCATTTCATACAATATTGTCAGAATCAGGAAATGATAAGGATATCGCCAAATTTGACGAAAACCTTGAGGGAGTACAGGGAACTGGTAAAGGTCTTTCAGATCCAGACAGGGCGCAAGCCTACAGACTGGGAAGTATGTCATTATCTTCAGATCAGTGAGAAAGTGCTGCAGGCGGTAGAATATACAGAACAGGCAACGCAAATAGGAAGTATAGACGTGCCTGCAGGGGAAAACGGGGAAACGTTGGCTTCGAACCTGATAGCGGATGAAACGGACATAGAACGGGATGTTCTGGGAGAACTACAACAGAAACAGCTTGCGTCTGTACTCTGGCCAATGGTGGACGAATTACCGGATATGTCGGCTAAAGTATTGAAAGCCAGATACCAGGACAATATGACACTGAGGAATGTGGCGGACAACATAGGAATCAGCGAAAAGGCGGCAGGGCAATGGCTTGGAAAAGGAATCAGAGAACTGAGGAAGCCGGGAAACCGAAAGAAGCTGGAGCCATTCATGGATCTGGAATACACATACAGCCAGGCATTACAGGGGAACGGTGTGCATAGATTCAATCAGACGTGGACAAGCAGTACAGAAAGAATAGCAATAGAACTTTTTGGAAGAAAGTAGAGCGGAGCAGTATATAATGCGGAGCATGGCAGCAGGACACTGGATGGGGTAGGGGGAGTCTGAAAAGTTTTACATGATCTTTCCTGACCTCACAGCCTGTTTTGTCTGCACAAAATTCTAAATACTCTGAAAAAGTGTGCAAATCTAACATTTCTAACACCCTAAAAAGGAAATGGGTGGGACTACTAACATCCTGCTGCCAGGAGAAAAAGAAATATATTTGCAAAAAATAACGGGCAAATGTGGAAAGTATCAGGAAAATGTGCATGATTTTGAAATACGGAAATTGTGCTGGGACAATAAAAAAGAACACAGAACAAAAGAAAATTGCCCGGTGTCCTTTAGAAGTATTTGCGCTAATTATAGCGGAATTTGTGAGAAATCAAGGAATAAATCAGGGTAAATGTCGGCTTTTATGGTATCGGAAAAGGTAAAATCATCTGTATTGTCGTTTTCGAAGTCCCATACAGTAATACGGTTTTTATCTGGGTCTATGATCCAGTATTCACGTACACCAGCAGAACGGTATTTGAATAATTTGGTGAAATAGTCCATTTTCCTGCTGCCAGGAGAAACTATTTCCATGATCCAGTCAGGTGCACCGTTACATCCCTGATCTGTGAGCTTGTCAGGATCGCAGATAACGCTAATATCCGGTTCAACGTAAGTTTTATCGTCTGCATTGAGAAATACGGCAAATGGGGCGAAATAGACACGGCAGGCACCTTTGTGATCTTCGATATAGTTACCGATTTTCCGGGAAAGAATCACAGCGATATCCTGATGCTTGCGGCTTGGCGGTGCCATAAAATAGATTTGGCCGTCAATCAGTTCAGCTCTTTGACCGTCAGGAAGGTTATAGATATCATCAGTAGTATATTGGTCATTGTACTGTGGTAATGGCATGAAAACACATCCTTTCATAAATGATAATAGTGTATAGTTCCTTTGAAACAATAGAATGATTCAGAGAATCCGGCGCAATTTTACGCCCTGTGGATTCTGAAAAGGCATAGCCGGGTAGTAGGACAAGTCCTATTCGGTAATACTGGAATTGTCACGCTCTATAGTTTCGTTCACTGCACGAACAATAAAGGCATTCATGCTTTCATTATGAGCGGCAGCATATTTTTTTAAAGTATCACGTCTGCCTTTTGGAAAGGTTACGACAACACGGTCATAGTTATTTTTTACATATTTCTGGACAGCTTTTTGTTGAGCTTTACTTATTTTGGTTTCTTCTGACATTATTTCACCTACTTTCATGTTAAAGATGGGGCACAAAAAGGTTTAGCCACTACATCCATTATACAATAATTCTAACATGATAATCTATAACTAGCAATAGAATAATCTGCACAAAAAAATAAAATATATTGCTAGTAATATTTGTGAATGATGTCAATATACTATTGCTAGTAATAGTGTTATACTATAGAAGTAAAGAAAATACAGGAAAGGAAACACGGAGATATGAAGTATAACCTATCCAGAATTATGCTGAAAGCATGGAAGATCTACCGGGACAAAAAGCAAATTAGTTTCGGGGAATCACTGCACCGTGCTTGGCTATCGGCAAAAGCTGAGACAATCAATGTCAGACGCATAGAGACGGCGAAGCAGGCAGCAGGAGTAAAAGAAGAGAGCCACACATGGCACGGATGGAAAAGAAAAGGCTATACAGTCTTACATAATTCCAAGGCATTATTTTCCTGCTGCCTGATTTGGGCGGCAAAGGGAGACGGGGCTATATATAAAGCCAGTTTCTTCGGAAAGTCGCAGGTACAGAGAATACCTGCAGTATAAAAAACGCCCCTGTCAGAGCGGCAACTCTGGCAAGGGCAAAGAACCCAACCACAAAATAACGGGATCCTTAGTCATTATATAAGAATCCCAGACCAAAAATCAAGGGAAAGAAGTGATACCAATGGAAAACGGACAAGTATTTGAAAAATTAATAAAAATATGCCATGACAAGCATATATCTGTATTGTTTACCCAGTTTAAAGCCAATTATGGACTGATTCGTGGGGACAGAATAGGTATAGCAAACGATATGGGGATAGATGCCATTAATAAGACGTTGGCGCATGAAATAGCACACTCATATTTACATTATGACAAGGGCAATATTACAGGAGAGCAGCAGAATGAAGCCTATGAAGAACAGGCAGACAGAGCGGCACTTATGCTCCTGGAAACGATACAGATAGCAGGGGGAACACAAGGATGAGCAAAGAGATATACAGACAGGCGGCAGAATTAATAATGGAATTATCGGAGCTTGCCCCGGAAGATTACCTGCAGGTAAAAATGACTATGCTGGCAGTTACCAGATGCCAGCAGGCAAAAGACTTTCTGTACATAGTATTTGCTCAGGCAGAAAAGAACAGACCATTGCTCATAGAAGCAAGATAGAAAGAATGGATTTACATAGATTACAAGAACCTCTAGGCCACTGGCTCCGGTGTAAAGGGCAAAGAAAACGTGCCGGATGCAATAAAGGAAAATTGCACCGGCACAAATTGTATAAGTTTTGAATTGGTTGAATTTCCTATTGCTGGATATGAAAAGACTTTTGATCAAAATGAGCGAAAGACGCAGGGACAAGTTTCATATTTATATATAGAGACCTAAAAGAATCCAGCAGGAATAGGAGAAAGGCTGGGAATAATGGCGAAAGATTTGAAAGGAAAAGAATTACCGAAGGGAATCACACAGCGTCCAGATGGCAGATATATGGGACGTTTCACCTTTTCTGGTGAAAGATATACATTGTATAATCTGGATCTGAAGGAATTGAAAAAGGAATTGAATAATTTGCGCTATGAAGTCGAAAACGGGCTGTATGTGAAAGAGACGAACATGACAGTAGACGCATGGTTCAGGATCTGGATAGAGGACTATAAGAAAAATACTGTAAAGTATGGTACGTACATTATTTATAATGATATGTATGATGCACATATCTGTAAGGTGCTGGGAAAGAAGAAACTGGCTGATATACGCCCACAGCATATACAGAATATTTACAATGCTATGAGCAAAGAAGGATATAGTCAGAAGACGATAGGCCTTGTGGCTGTTGTACTGGGCGGGATGTTTAAACAGGCCTACCGAAACCAGATCATTCGAAAGAACCCGGTGGAACTGGTGACGAGGCCAAGGAAGCAGACAAAGAGAAAAGACCTTAGAGTGCTGAACAGAGAAGAACAGAAAATATTTCTGAAATATGCATCAGACAGTCTGTATTGCAATGTGTACCAGGTGGCTCTTGCAACCGGTCTGAGATCCGGGGAACTCAGAGCACTGGAATGGGAAGATATTGACTTTAAGAACAGGAATATACATGTGACTGGAACACTGAAATATCATAATGGAGAAGGATACAGGAAGGATCTGCCAAAGACAGTATCAAGTGACCGTGTAATTCCTATGATAGACGAAGTGTATAAGATTTTGAAGCAGCAGAGAAAAGAGCAGGCAGAAATGAAAATGAAGCTCGGTACATTGTGGCGTCCTGCTGCCGGTCTGGAAAATCTGGTATTTACAAGCCAGTACAACCGGAAAGGCTACGGGATCCCGATAGGGAGCGCAGCGCTTAATGATGATCTGAAAAAGATCATAGAGCGGATCCGGGCTGACGGTATCAAGTTCGAAGCAATTACACCGCACACGTTGCGTCATACCTTTGCAACCAGAGGACTTGAAAACGGTATACAACCAAAGGTCATGCAAGAGCTTTTGGGGCACACCAGCTTTTCTATGACAATGGATATTTACAGTCATGTACTGCCAGATACAAAGGTAGACGAGATTCAGAAAATAGCAAATATTCTATAGAAAAAGAGGATAAAAAAGCAAATTGGTGTAAAAATGGTGTAAAAGGTATCTGGGAATCAGGTGGCAGCAGGACAGGAAAAAGAAGAGAAAAGCCAGAAAATGCCGTATTTAAGGCAAATGAAACAGCCGGTAGGGGAGCTACCGGCTGTTTCGAGGGGAGTATAAATAATTAATAAGGGGTTGCAAGAGTAGTAACTCTTACAGGAGACATTATAATATAATTTGGTAAAAATTGCAATACATATTTTGAAATTATTAAGAAATAATAAATACTGTAACAAAAAATTAATATTTTCAGGAGGTATTTAAGATGGCAAGAAATAAAAATCTTCAGGATAAGAATACGGTAAGCGGAAATAAAGCGGAATCGAATATGTCAAATTGTGGGAAAAATGAGAATTCCACAAAAAACCGCACCTCTAATTCCAGTAAAAATACAGAAAGTAAGTACACTGCTAAAAAAGAAATGGATGAAGAGGAATACTAGTCCATCAGCCTGAGGATAAAAACAGCATCACAGCCGGCCGGAATATTCTGGTCGGCTGTGATGCTGTAGCAGATATTAACACAGTTGTTGACCTTTTGTTTTTGATATCATATTGTGTAATATAGAATAACCGGGAGGCTGTTATGAGATTTCATATGCTTGCGCCAGATGAGATGGAACATTATCTGCTGGATGACAGTAGTCTGATTATTGATTTGCGGGAAAGGAAAGACTATGAAAAGGGGCATATCGGGAATGCGGTAAACGTTCCCTATCATGAATGGAAAAACTATACACACAGCGCAGAATTTCAAAAAATACAAAAGAATAAGAATGTGATACTTTACTGTGAACGTGGACCGACCAGCTTTGCAGCTGCAAAAGAACTGACGGAAAGAGGAATTTCGGTCAGTGTGCTGGTAGGGGGGATCAGAGCTTACCGGGGGAATTTGAAAGAGAGATATTGACAGATGGTGCTTTAGAACCTTAATATAGAAAGGTATACAAAGAGATATGAGAGAAGGAAGAAAAACGGAGGAAGTCCTTTAGTATGGAAAGAATAGAACTGATTGCGCCATGTCATTTCGGGATGGAAGCAGTACTGAAAAGAGAGATTCTGGATCTGGGCTATGATGTTAGCAAAGTGGAAGATGGCAAGATCACATTTATTGGTGATATGGAAGCAGTCTGTTATGCAAATGTGTTCCTGAGATCGGCAGAACGTATACTGATCAAGGTCGGAACTGTGCATGCGGAGACATTTGATGAACTTTTTGAAGGTACAAAAGCGCTTCCATGGGAACAATATATTCCGGAGAATGGAAGGTTCTGGGTGGCGAAGGCCACTTCTATTAAGAGCAAACTGTTCAGTCCGTCAGATATTCAGTCTATTATGAAAAAGGCGATGGTAGAACGGTTAAAATCAGTGTATCATAAGGAATGGTTTACCGAAGACGGGCCATCTTATCCAATACGGGTGGCTTTCATGAAAGATGAAGCAGTGATCGGACTGGATACATCCGGGGAATCTTTACATAAAAGAGGCTATCGCAGACTGACCAGTAAGGCTCCGATTACCGAAACACTGGCTTCTGCACTGATTCTGTTTACACCATGGAAAAAAGACCGTATTCTGGTGGATCCATTTTGCGGAAGTGGCACATTTCCTATTGAAGCAGCGATGATAGCGGCCAATATAGCGCCTGGAATGAACCGTAGCTTTCTTGCAGAGCAGTGGAGCAATCTTGTCCCGAAAAAGAGCTGGTATAATGCCATGGACGAAGCACAGGAGCTGGTGGATGACAAAATTGAGACGGATATTCAGGGGTATGACATTGATCCGAACGTAGTAAAAGCTGCAAGGGAGAATGCCAGACTGGCGGGGGTTGATCATCTGATTCATTTTCAGCAACGACCGGTATCAGCATTGAATCATCCAAAGAAGTATGGATTTGTGATCACAAATCCTCCATATGGAGAGCGTATTGAGGAAAAAGCCAACCTGCCACAGCTTTATCGGGAGATTGGAGAAGCTTTTCAACGACTGGACTGCTGGTCAGAATATGTGATTACCGCATATGAAGATGCAGAAAAATATATTGGAAAAAAAGCGGACAAAAACAGGAAAATCTATAATGGCATGATGAAGACTTATTTTTATCAGTTCCTGGGACCAAGACCGCCAAGACAAAAAGAAGGAAAATGACAATCAAAAAAATAGAAAAACTGTTTGCAGTGACGTTGGCCTTTTTATGTACAGGGCTGGCTGGCTGGCTTTACGTAGTTACCAGAGAGGAAGATGGCACTGTTGTATACAGAGAGCGGCTGGTTACAGAAGAAAAAGCAGAATTACCGGCAGTATACGATCTTAGAGAGCAGAAAAAAGTACCTGCTGTGAAAAATCAGGGGGAACTGAGTACCTGCTGGGCGGTAGCAGCATCTTCAGCTCTGGAATCTGCTCTTCTTCCCAGGGAAAAAGAGGTATTTGCGGCAGATCACATGTCTTTGCAGAATTCCTTTTCACGGAAACAGAGCGATGGGGGAGATTATACGATGGTGATGGCCTATCTTGCAGGATGGCAGGGGCCGGTGCTGGAAGCAGATGATCCATATGGGGATGGAATCTCAGATGAGTCTCTGACTGCAGTGAAACATGTGCAGGAAATGCAGGTTTTGCAGGAAAAAGATTACCAGTCAATCAAAAGTGCCATCTATCAATATGGAGCAGTACAGTCTTCACTTTACATGGATATGGATACAGCATTTTCGTCTTCAGTTTATTACAACCAGATAAATCATTCCTACCTGTATCCGGGAGAAAAAAAAGCGAACCATGATATCCTGATTATTGGATGGGATGATGCTTATCCGGCAGAAAAGTTCAACTATCAGACAAAACAGGATGGGGCATTTATCTGTCAGAATAGCTGGGGAACGGAATTTGGGGAAGATGGGATTTTTTATGTTTCCTATGAAGATGGAAGTATCGGAAAAAATACGATTTGTTATACAGATATTGAAGATACCGATAACTATGACCATCTTTATCAGACTGACTTGTGCGGATGGGTAGGACAGCTGGGCTATGGCGATGGAACCTGCTATTTTGCCAATCTGTTTCAGGCCGAAAGGAATGAATGGCTGGATGCGGTAGGGTTCTATGCAGTTGGTCCGGATACAGAATATAGTGTGACAGTAATGGATGGAGAAAAAGATCTTTCCAATGCATTACTGGAAGAAACGAAAGCATCCGGCAGCTTTGCAAATGCCGGTTACTATACTGTCAATATGAAAGAACCAATCTATATGGAAGAGGGAAAAACCTATGCAGTAGTAGTGAAAGTGCACACGCCTGAGGCAGACTATCCAGTGGCCACAGAGTATGTGGCAGATGAGGCCACGGAGGAGGCGGACCTGTCCGATGGAGATGGTTATATCAGCCATAATGGTGCCAAATGGACCGGAACAGAAACGGAATATGGATGCAATGTCTGCATGAAACTCTATACAACAGACGAAGTAAAACAATAAAACAGAAATGGAAGAGAAGCAATGAAACCGAAAAGAATTGTATTTGCAACGGGAAATAAGGACAAAATGAAAGAAATCCGCATGATTATGGAAGACCTGAAGCTTCCAATTCTTTCCATGAAAGAAGCGGGAGTAGAAAAAGAAATTATAGAGGATGGGACTACTTTTCAGGAAAATGCACTGATTAAGGCAAAGGCTATTGCAGAGTTGCTGCCAGATGATATTGTGATGGCGGATGATTCCGGGCTGGAGATTGATTATCTAAATAAAGAGCCGGGGATTTATTCTGCCCGCTATATGGGAGAGCACACCTCTTACGATATTAAGAATAACCATATTCTGGAACGGTTGAAAGGCGTACCGAAAGAACAGCGGACAGCCAGATTTGTCTGCGCTGTGGCAGCAGTATTTCCAGGCGGGAAAAGTATCGCAGTGAATGGAACCATGGAAGGAAGAATTGCAGATCACATAGCAGGGGAAAATGGATTCGGCTACGATCCGATTTTCTGGCTGGATGATTATGGCTGTACATCGGCAGAGATTTCACCGGAAGAAAAGAACAGCCTGAGCCACAGGGGAAAAGCTTTGCGTGCAGTCAGGCAGCAAATTATGGAACAGATAGTTTAAGAAAACGGGTTTAGAAGGAAAAATAATGAGAATTTTAGTAATCAGTGATACGCACAGAAAAGATGAGAATGTGGAAAAAATATTAAAAAAAGAAGGAAGCTTTGATCGGGTATTTCACCTTGGAGATGTGGAAGGCAGCCAGAAGAAGCTGATTCGCATGGCAAAGTGTCCTGTCGATATGGTAGCAGGTAATAATGATATACTGGGAGATCTGCCAAAAGAAAAAGAACTGGAATTATGCGGTCATCATATCCTTCTTACACATGGACACTATTATTATGTGTCTCTGGACACCGGAATGCTGGGAAGTGATGCCGGAGCAAGGGGATTTGACATTGTTCTGTATGGCCATACGCACAGACCGAAGATTGAAGAACGAAATGGTGTCATTCTGGTGAATCCTGGAAGTGTGGCTTACCCAAGGCAGGAAGGCAGAAAACCAAGTTATATTATTATGCGCCTGGAAGAGAATGGGGACACTGATTTTGAAATAAAATATCTGGAAAAATAGAGAAAATGGAAGAACATAAGCTCGGAAAAGCGCATAAAATAAGGAAAAAAACGGGATTTGCAAAAAAATGAAAAAAATTAAAAAAAGGTGTTGACTTTTCAGAGACATTCATATATAATTCTATTTGCGTCAAACGAAAGCACAAAAACAAAAGTGCTTACGGGGTG